>ERZ1643246.19-NODE-19-length-244790-cov-238.509670_pt1 | contig 244790 bp, 199 predicted proteins | sample MGYA00579265_ERZ1643246 | MGnify/ENA primary metagenome ERZ1643246 (study PRJEB29033, sample SAMEA4952261) | chicken gut metagenome | biome: Broiler Chicken; feature: Gastrointestinal Tract; material: Caecum | place: Ireland | collected 2018 | study: Broiler... | reverse complement strand
CTCATAATGGCCCCCAAACGCAATAACCCCGGACCCCAACAAGTCAAATATTCACGTCCTCCAGAACGGGATCCCTCCCCGTGTAGAGCCTCGAGAACTTGTAGAGGTTCCTCGTCCCGCTCCCCAGCTCCTCGGAACGACCCATCTGCGTGAAGAAGTTGGCAATGATAGGGTTCTTGGGCGTGGGGTCGAGACTCGCGAGCGTCACGGGACCGGCAAAGAGCGCGCGGCTCGTGTTTCTCGTGCGGATGCCCTCTCCGTCAATCGTGATGCAGGCGATGTACAGGCTGACGAATTCCCGGTGAATTAGGCAGTTGCACACGAGCTCGCGAACGATGACGTCGCGCGCGCTCTTGCGCTGCCCCCGTCGAGCACGAAGGAGTCCTGCGACCACTTCTCGCAGAAGCCGACGAGCTCGTCGTATGCCTTGACGAGGTTGCTCCTGCAGACAAGCCGGTCGTCGCAGCGGCTGGTCTCGACGCGTCGGTCCGATAGAGCGGCATGACGTCGAGGATCGTATCCTTCTTCCCAAGCAGCGCGACAGCGGCGAGATTGAAGCCCTGCTCCCCCGTCAGCTGGTCGCGCCCGTAGAGACAGGCGGCACGGAGGAGCTCGCTGTCAGAGAGGGAGAACCACGGGTGGTCGGCATCGTTCGCGCGCAACGCATCTCGTACTGCGTCGAGAAGCTCCATCTCCAGGTCGTCCTCGATCACCCAAGAGTACACGGTGCGCTCCGAGTAGTAACTCTGCTTGCGCGCCATCATCGAGGTGATTTGAACATCGCTTTTCACGCGTACGTCGGCGTCTGCCACGCGGTCGTACACAGCCCCCTTGAACGTATAGAGAGACGGTCCCATGGGGACCCAAGCCCGTATGACGAGCTTGCCATCAACGTCTCGCAGCCGTTCGAACTCAACCAGCGGCGTCACGTTGAACAGGTTCGGATTGCTCGTGACGTTGGATATGTCCCGCTCGATGGAAAACGCGGAGGCCTAGGGCACTCCCTCGACCGCGCCGTCGTCCCGCACGCCGAGGAGGATGCAGCCACCCTGCCGGTTGGCGAACGAGCAGATAGTCTCAAATGTGTCTTGGCCCGGCTGAAACCCGCAACGCTTGAACTCGATACTCATGCCTTCGCCTGCTTGGATGTATCTGTCAAGCGCGTCGCTCATAGGTGCTCCGTTCTATTCTGTACATTTATATTAAAATTGTCCAGAATAGATGTTGCTTAGACGCTCGTCCCGTAGTCACTCAAAATACGAAGAATGAACCCCTGAATGCTGCCCAATTAACTGTGGCTGCCTACATTAGTATCATGAGCTCGACTAATATCCTTTGCATTTTGATGTTTGGCTACCTCCGAATGAAAGCTTTAATTAACAGGGCTATCTGATAGTCAAATCTCCAAATCGGGCAACGTGGGGTCAATCCTTCTTGCGTTGGCGTTGGCGAGGGCCTTACCAACAACGGTAAGTCTAGGCGCCGACGGAATGCCGTTCCACCAGTCCTGCACCGTTAATATATTTGGATAGTTTTTGAGCTTCCGTTCGAGTGTGGCCTTCATTTCCTGTTCGTGTCCCGCAACGCTCATCTGATCAAACAATGTATCGAGAACAGAGATTTGTTCAGGATTCAGAGGTGCACTATTTGAAAAACCGTTCCCTTGCTCGGTAATGATGATTTTGTCGATGGCATCGCGGTTGGGAACTCTGAGCCTTACGTAACCATCATGTAACTCATGGTCGAGTAAGACGTCTATAGGAATATTAGCTTCAGAGAGTGAGTGAATGGCCTTTTCAAACTGCTCTGAATCTTTTTCCAAACCCCAAACAATATAACCACAGATAGTTTTGGAATAATAGTCGGCAAGCTTTAATAAACTGCTGAATGGCGAGACTCGCAAAGCATCGTGAATGTCAAGATTGTCAATCCACGCTCCCCCATTTGGAAGTTCATGTATTGGAAGCTTTCCGTATAAACGATCGAGCACGGTAAGCCCCTCATCGACTATTCCTGATGAAGGACCGTACTGGTTAGCCGCAAAAAAACGGTTAATCCATTCAGCTCCTCATCCGTGATTAAGTCAACGATTTCAATGGCTCTATTAATTCCTGCCGCCACGTGACGATTGTGCGGCTCCTCAAATCGACGGCCAAGCAATTCAGAAAGCAGCTCTTTATCCTTATATTCGGATGATCTGGTAGCCGCACGAGCAGCTCGCTCGAAGGAATCAACACAGGAAGGCTCTGCTAATGCATTGACCAAATCGGGCTTGTGAGCAAACAATCCAATTATCTCCGTTTTGAATTCGCTAATCCTCTGTTCGGCGACAATTCGAGACTCAAGAACACAGTTCGCAAGCGCTTGGGAGCAGCGTTCGTCGACTATCTCCGAAACCCTATTCTCGCTAATTCCGAAGTACTGATTTACGGTATCCACCTGTACTTGATTTGAATTAGCGCCGGCCTTTTGAATCGCCTTACCGCTCATTTGATACACCGACCTGAGTCTGAACGGCGTTATTGCCCGCCTTCTGTTTCTGGGTTACGGATCTTTTTCCAGCGTTATAGCTGATGGGAATGCTTATCGCCGATGTGACCAAAGCGCTGACGAGCACTCCAATAATCTGCGAACCAACGCCATCAAAAATAACATTCCAATCCATCTTTCTTCCATCCTTCATGACGAGATTCCGCTGATTCGGCAACTACCATCTTAGGTTAAGCTTACCCACGCCAGCCCGAACGTCCGCCCCTCCCCGATCAGATCCGTCACGTTCTCGTGCACGATGCCGCCGCGGTGCTGGATGGGGTCGCTGCGTGTGATGACAAACTTGGGCCAGTTGTCCCGTATCTGCTCGAGTGGGCGGTACTCGCGATCCTCGGTCTTCCGGTCGTTCATGATGGTCATCGCCACCTGCACGTAGGCGTATTCCATCTCGGGCGAGCGCATAACGAAGTCACACTCGAGCTTGCCGATGCGTCCCACACACACCTCGTAACCCAGGCTCCTCGCGTAGCAATAGACGATGTTCTCCAGCACGGGCCCGTAGTTGATACGATTGTCGGTGTTGAGCGCGAAGTAGAAGCCCAGATCGGCGAGGTAGTACTTCTGCTCGCCCTTGAGCGACTTGCGAGACTTCATGTCAAAGCGCGTACACTTGCTGATGATCTTGGCATCCTCAAGTATCTGAAGGTAGCGGTTGAGCGTCTCCCGCTTGATGCGGACGCCCTGCCGTTCGAGGTCGGACTGGATGTTCGTCAACGAGGTCGTCGCACCGAAGTTGTTGATGACGTAGTTGCACACCTGGTTGAAGACAGAGACGTTCTTCACCTTCACGCGCCTGCGGATATCCTTCTCAAAGATCTCCTTGATAACGGAGCTCACGTAGGCGCGCTTGTCCGCCATCTTGGGGTAGTCGAGCGCCTTGGGAAAGCCGCCCTCGAGGATGTAGTGGTCGAGCTCGGCCACTGGGTTGGGGTCGACCGCCTGCCCTAGGAAGCGTTTCATCTCGCGGTACTCCTTGAAGCTGAGCGTCTGCACCTCGAACTCGACGTAGCGCCCCGTCAGCTTGGTGGCGAGCTCACCGGAGAGCAGATAGGAGTTCGACCCAGTGATGAAGATGGAGAACCCTCCCTCGGCCCGGAACTCGTTTACCACTTCCTCGAATCCCTCGACGTTCTGAATCTCGTCGATAAAGAGGTACTTCATGCCGTCAATCTTGAGCGCGGGCTCGATCAGCGCCTCGAGTTGGTCCGGCGTCTTCACCGCGCGGAAGCCGTACCGGTCGAGGTCGAGGTAGATGATATGGTCCTCCCGCACCCCCGTGGCCCTGAGCTCCTCGGCTATGGTCTGCATGAGGCACGACTTGCCGCACCGGCGGACCCCGGTGAGGACCTTGATCACGCCGTCGTCGTGGTAGAACCCGCGAATCTTCTCGAGGTAGTCCTCGCGCTCGAACAAACGCATGCTGGCCCCAATCTCTCGACTGGAGCCAGCATAGCAAATATCATGTTTATCTGGGTATTTCTAGCAGAATTAACGATTTATACCCCCATAACTGCCGAATTTCCTACTCCCACTCGATGGTTGCCGGCGGCTTGGAGGTCACGTCCAGCACCACACGGTTGATTTGGCGGCATTCGTTGGTGATGCGCGTCGAGATCGTGGCCAGCACGTCGTAAGGCACGCGGGACCAGTCGGCGGTCATCGCGTCCTCGGAGCTGACCGGGCGCAGCACGATCGGCGAGCCGTAGGTACGCTCGTCACCCTGCACGCCAACGGAATGCACGTCGGCCAGCAGCACCACCGGGCACTGCCAGATGTCACGGTCCAGCCCGGCCTTGGTGAGTTCCTCGCGGGCGATCGCGTCGGCCTCGCGCAGCAGGTCCAGACGCTCCTTGGTGATCTCGCCGATGATGCGGATGCCCAGGCCCGGGCCGGGGAACGGCTGACGCCAGACGATCTCGTCGGGCAGACCCAGCTCGGTGCCGATGGCGCGGACCTCGTCCTTGAACAGCGTGCGCAGCGGCTCCACCAGTTCGAACTTCAGGTCCTCGGGCAGGCCGCCGACGTTGTGGTGGCTCTTGATGTTGGCCGCGCCGTCGCCGCCGCCGGACTCCACCACATCCGGGTAGAGCGTGCCCTGCACCAGGAACTTGACCTCCTTGCCCTCGGCGCCGGCCTCCTCGATGACCTGCCGCTGCGCCTTCTCGAAGGTGCGAATGAACTTCTCGCCGATGATCTTGCGCTTGCGCTCCGGCTCGGAGACGCCCTTCAACGCCTCCAGGAAGTCGTCGGCCGCATCCACGGCGATGAGCTTGATGCCGGTGGCGGCCACGAAGTCGTGCTTGACCTGCTCGACCTCACCCTTACGCAGCAGACCGTGATCCACGAACACGCAGGTGAGCTGGTCGCCGACGGCCTTGTGCACCAGAGCGGCGGCCACGGCGGAGTCTACACCGCCGGACAGGCCGCAGATCACCTGGGCGTCGCCCACCTGGGCGCGGATCTTGGCCACCTGGTCCTCGATGATGCTGGAGGCGTCCCAATCCGAGCCAAGGCCGGCGCACTCGTGCAGGAAGGTCTCGATGAGCTTCTGCCCCATCGGCGTGTGCTTGACCTCCGGATGCCACTGCACACCGTACAGCTTGCGCGCGGGATCCTGCATGGCGGCCACCGGCGCGCCCTCGGTGTGCGCAAGCACCTCGAAGCCCTCGGGTGCGGCCTCCACGGCCACGCCATGGCTCATCCACACGCTCTGATCCGCCGGGGAGCCGTCCAGCAGACCCTCGGCCTTGTCGATCACCGTGGCGGTCTTGCCGTACTCGCCCAACGCGGCCTTGTCCACCTTGCCGCCCAATTCATAGGCCATAACCTGGAAGCCGTAGCAGATACCCAGCACCGGCACGCCCGCCTCGAACACCTTGCGGTCGATGCTCGGCGCACCCGGTTCGAACACCGAAGCCGGACCGCCGGACAGGATGATGGCCTTGGGATCCTTGGCCAGCATCTCATCAACAGGCATCGAATGGGGTACCAGTTCCGAATACACGTTCGCCTCACGCACGCGGCGGGCGATCAGCTGGGCGTACTGGGCTCCGAAATCAACAACAAGAACCGGACCTGTGGCCATGAAGCTCTCCTCTTTCATCGGGGTGGAGTGAATAGGTCTATTGTGGCGGTTCAAGGGGACATCCGCGGCGGCGCGGCACGCGCGATAAACCGGTTCGAGAATGTCACAACACGCACCATTGCAACCTCCAACACGCCGCATCCGAGCCCGCGAAACGAACGCACCGAGCGAATCGCAAATCCGTTTTTGCTTGACTTTCCGCCGTTTTCCGGCATATTCCGGCGAGTCTCGGTGTTCACAATCCGGCCACGAAACATGAACAATACGGTAAATTTTTCTAACAATTTCGAACGCTCCCGCAAAAAATCACCACAAAGTCGCACGTTCCTCGTAGGATTAAGAACGATTGGACGTGGGCTAACCGCGGAATCGCAAGGTTTCCGGCAGGTCCGCGACCGACGATAAGTATCAATCGCACAACACCGTGCAGGAGTACAGGAGTACATATGACGAGTCCTGTTATTGGCACCCCTTGGAAGAAGCTGGACGCTCCGGTTTCCGAGGAAGCTCTCGAAGGCGTCGACAAGTACTGGCGCGCTTCGAACTATCTGTCCATCGGCCAGATTTATCTGCGCAGCAATCCGCTGATGAAGGAACCGTTCACTCGCAATGATGTAAAGCACCGTCTGGTGGGTCACTGGGGCACCACCCCTGGCCTGAACTTCCTCATCGGCCACATCAACCGACTCATCGCCGATCACCAGCAGAACACCGTGATCATCATGGGTCCGGGCCACGGCGGCCCCGCCGGCACCTCGCAGTCCTACCTGGACGGCACCTACACGGAGTACTTCCCGAACATCACCAAGGATGAGGCTGGCCTGCAGAAGTTCTTCCGCCAGTTCTCCTACCCGGGCGGCATTCCGTCCCACTACGCGCCGGAGACCCCGGGCTCGATCCACGAGGGTGGCGAGCTGGGCTACGCCCTGTCGCACGCCTACGGCGCCGTGATGAACAACCCGAGCCTGTTCGTGCCGGCCATCGTCGGCGACGGCGAGGCCGAGACCGGCCCGCTGGCCACCGGTTGGCAGTCCAACAAGCTCATCAACCCGCGCACCGACGGCATCGTCCTGCCGATCCTGCACCTCAACGGCTACAAGATCGCCAACCCGACGATCCTGGCCCGCATCTCCGACGAAGAGCTGCACGAGTTCTTCCACGGCATGGGCTACCAGCCGTACGAGTTCGTCGCCGGCTTCGACGATGAGGATCACATGTCGATCCACCGCCGCTTCGCCGACCTGTTCGAGACCGTCTTCGACGAGATCTGCGACATCAAGGCCGCGGCCCAGACCGACGACATGACCCGTCCGTTCTACCCGATGATCATCTTCCGCACCCCGAAGGGCTGGACCTGCCCGAAGTACATCGACGGCAAGAAGACCGAGGGTTCGTGGCGCTCCCATCAGGTGCCGCTGGCTTCCGCCCGCGATACCGAGGAGCACTTCCAGGTCCTCAAGAACTGGCTCGAGTCCTACAAGCCGGAGGAGCTGTTCGACGAGAACGGCGCCGTCAAGCCCGAGGTCACCGCGTTCATGCCGACCGGCGAGCTGCGCATCGGCGAGAACCCGAACGCCAACGGCGGCCGCATCCGTGAGGATCTGGTCCTCCCGACCCTCGACAACTACGAGGTCAAGGAAGTCTCCAAGTTCGGCCACGGCTGGGGCCAGCTCGAGGCCACCCGTCGCCTCGGTGTCTACACCCGCGACATCATCAAGCTGAACCCGGATTCGTTCCGTATCTTCGGACCGGACGAGACCGCTTCCAACCGTCTGCAGGCCGCCTACGAGGTGACCAACAAGCAGTGGGATGCCGGCTACCTGTCCGAGCTGACCGACGAGCACATGGCCGTCACCGGCCAGGTCACCGAGCAGCTTTCCGAGCATCAGATGGAAGGCTTCATCGAGGGCTACCTGCTCACCGGCCGTCACGGCATCTGGAGCTCCTACGAGTCCTTCGTGCACGTGATCGACTCCATGCTGAACCAGCACGCGAAGTGGCTGGAGGCCACCGTCCGTGAGATTCCGTGGCGCAAGCCGATCTCCTCGATGAACCTCCTGGTCTCCTCGCACGTCTGGCGTCAGGATCACAACGGCTTCTCGCACCAGGATCCGGGTGTCACCTCCGTCCTGCTGAACAAGACGTTCAACAACGACCATGTGGTGAACATCTACTTCCCGTGCGACTCCAACATGCTGCTGGCCGTCGCCGAGAAGTGCTACAAGTCCACCAACCAGATCAACGCGATCATCGCCGGCAAGCAGCCGGCCGCCACCTGGATGACCCTGGACGAGGCTCGTGCCGAGCTCGAGAAGGGTGCCGCCGAGTGGAAGTGGGCCTCCACCGCCGCTTCGAACGACGAGGCTCAGATCGTGCTGGCCTGCGCCGGTGATGTCCCGACCCAGGAGATCATGGCCGCCGCCGACAAGCTGAACGAGATGGGCATCAAGTTCAAGGTCGTCAACGTGGTGGATCTCATCAAGCTGCAGTCCGCCAAGGAGAACGACGAGGCTCTGACCGACGAGGAGTTCGCTGAGATCTTCACCGCCGACAAGCCGGTCCTGTTCGCCTACCACTCCTATGCGCACGACGTGCGTGGCCTGATCTTCGACCGCCCGAACCACGATAACTTCAACGTTCACGGCTACAAGGAGCAGGGCTCGACCACCACGCCGTTCGACATGGTCCGCGTCAACGACATCGATCGCTACGAGCTCGTTGCCGAGGCTCTGCGCATGATCGACGCCGAGAAGTACGCCGACAAGATCGACGAGCTCGAGGCCTTCCGTACCGAAGCCTTCAAGTTCGCGGTCGACAACGGCTACGATCACCCGGATTACACCGACTGGGTGTACTCGGATGTCAAGACCGACGTGCAGGGCGCCGTCACCGCCACCGCCGCCACCGCCGGCGACAACGAGTGATGACCGCCTGACCGACACGGTCAAGTAGTCCCAGAGGGCCCGGGGTACTCCCCCGGGCCCTCATCGTATTCCGGCACCGCAGCCCCACCCTCCAAGGCGTCGGAGGAAAAACAGAACAACACGACGCCGGATATGGACCGGCGCGGTTAGAATGGCTGTTGTGGTGTGAACGTAGTGGTCACACTGAAAAACGAACAAGGAGACATCGTGAGTCTTACCACCATCAGCATCCTCAGCCCCGAAGCCGCCAACGGCCGTAACGTCGTGGCCTACGGCGTCGTCCGCGCCCTGGCCGCCGCCAAGAAGACCGGCGTGTTCCGCCCGGCGGTCTGCAAGCACGAGACCTTCACCGACGTGCTGCTCGGGGCTTCGACCTCCGGCATCACCCGCGAGCAGGCCACCGGCGTGTGCCCGCGCCGCGCACGCGAGGACAAGGAAGGGGCCCGCCCCGACATCGTGGCCGCATACTCCGAGGCCGTGGCCGCCACCGCGCCGGAAGCGATGGTGATCGTCGGCACCGATCATTCCGCCGTCAATGATCCAGACAGCTTCTCGTTCAACGCCGACGTGGCCGCCGACCTGGCCTCCCCCGTGTTCCTGGCCGTGTGTGCCATCGACCGCACGCCGGAGCAGGTCAAGGCGACCGTGGACGCCTGCACCGCGATTGTGACCAAGGCCTGCACCACCGTGCTCGGCGTGTTCGTCACCGGCTGCCCGGACGACCAGGCCGATGCGGTCAAGGCCGCCGTGGCCGGCGACGTGCCGGTGTGGACCGTGCCCGCTGTGGAGTTCTCCGACGCCTCCGGCGCACAGGCCGCGGCCGCCGTCTTCGACGAGCATGTGCCTGCGGATGAGGTTCTGGCCGCGCTTGAGGCCCCGTTCACCGCCCCGGTTACGCCGTACGCCTTCCAGTACAGCCTGCTGGGCAAGGCCAAGGCCGATAAGAAGACCATCGTGCTGCCCGAGGGTGAGGAGGACCGCATCATCAAGGCGGCCGACTATCTGCTCGAACGTGACATCGTAAACCTGATCATCGTCGGAGACAAGGACGCGATCCTGGCCCGTGGCAAGGAGCTCGGCCTCAACTCGCTGGAGAAGGCCTCCTTCCAGGCCATGGACGACGAAGAGGTGCTCGTCCCGATGGTCGCCAAGCTGTGCGAGCTGCGCGCCAAGAAGGGCATGACCGAGGAGCAGGCCCGCAAGACGCTGACCGACGCCAGCTACTTCGGCACGATGCTGGTGGTGCTTGGCAAGGCCGACGGTCTGGTTTCCGGTTCCATCAACTCGACCGCCAACACCGTGCGCCCGGCGCTGCAGGTCATCAAGACCAAGCCCGGCCAGTCGCTGGTCTCCGGCGCGTTCCTCATGTGTTTCAAGGATCATGTGGCCGTGTTCGCCGACTGCGCGATCAATCTGAACCCGAACGCCGACCAGCTGGCCGACATCGCCATCCAGTCCGCCGAAACCGCCAAGGCCTTCGGCATCGACCCGAAGGTCGGCATGCTCTCCTACTCCACGCTGGGCTCGGGCAAGGGACCGGATGTGGATCTGGTGGAGGAAGCCACCGCCATCGTCAAGGAGAAGGCCCCCGATCTGGCCGTCGTCGGCTCGATCCAGTTCGACGCCGCCTGGTCGCCCACCGTGGCCGCCACCAAGGCCAAGGGCAACGATGTGGCCGGCCATGTCAACGTGTTCGTGTTCCCGAATCTGTGTGCCGGCAACATCGGGTACAAGGCCGTGCAGCGTTCCTCCGGCGCCATCGCCGTCGGCCCGGTGCTGCAGGGTCTGAACCGACCGGTCAACGACCTGTCCCGCGGCGCGCTGGTGCAGGACATCATCAACACCGTGGCCCTGACCGCCATCGAAGCGCAGTGAGCGCCAAGTCGTCAGCGCTGCGGAACGTCTAGACCCGGTACACACTGACCGGCGAAAGCCTCCCCATGATGGGGAGGCTTTCGCATAGTTCGTGCGCGCTGTTACGCGGTTTGTAGCATCAGGCGAGTACTCTAGGTAGAGGAAACCCCGTGTCCGCGGGATCAATGTAGACACACATGGAGGATGCCCCAATGGCGAAAACCGTCCTTGTTATCAACTCCGGCTCCAGCTCGATCAAGTACCAGCTGGTCGACCTGGAATCCGGCGAAGGTATTGCCTCCGGTCTCGTCGAGAAGATCGGCGAGCCGGTTGACGGCCATTACAAGCATGAGTACAACGGCGAGAAGCATGAGCTCGAGGAGCCCATCCACGACCACGAGCAGGGCCTGAAGCGCGTGCTCGGCTTCTTCGACGAGTACGGTCCGAAACTCGCCGACGCCGGCATCGTGGCCGTTGGCCACCGCGTGGTCCAGGGCGGCTCGATCTTCCCGGACCCGGCGCTCGTGACCGACAAGACCATCAACCAGGTCAAGGATCTGGCCGTGCTCGCCCCGTTGCACAACGGTCCCGAGGCCGTTGGCGCCGAGGTCATGCGCGCCCTCCTGCCGGATGTCCCGCAGGTGTTCGTGTTCGATTCCTCCTTCTTCTTCCAGCTGCCGAAGGCCTCCAGCACCTACGCGCTGAACAAGGAGATCGCCGACCAGTACCATATCCGCCGTTACGGCGCCCACGGCACCAGCCACGAGTTCATCTCCTCCGTGGTTCCGGACGTCATCGGCAAGCCGGCCGAAGGCCTCAAGCAGATCGTGCTGCACATCGGCAACGGCGCCTCCGCCTCCGCCGAGATCTCCGGCAAGCCGGTCGAGACCTCGATGGGCCTGACCCCGCTCGAGGGTCTGATGATGGGCGGCCGCACCGGCGACATCGATCCGGCTGTGGTCTTCCACCTGATCCGTAACGCCCACATGAACGTGGATGAGCTGGACGCCCTGTTCAACAAGCGTTCCGGCATGATGGGCATGACCGGCCACGGCGATCTGCGCGAGGTCCACAAGCTGGTCGAGGCCGGCGACGAGAACGCCAAGCTGGCCCTGGATGTCTACGTGCACCGCATCGTCGGCTACATCGGCAACTACACCGCCCAGATGGGTGGCGTGGATGTCATCACCTTCACCGCCGGCGTCGGCGAGAACGACGACATCGTCCGCAAGATGGTGTGCGAGAAGCTCGCCCCGTTCGGTGTCAAGCTGGATCTGGAGAAGAACGCGACCCGTTCCAAGGAACCGCGCATCATCTCCACCCCGGATTCCTCCGTCATCATCGCCGTCATCCCGACGAACGAGGAGCTTGCGATCGCCCGCAAGTCCGCCGCCATCGCCGAGGAAGGCAAGGATTCCTACGGCAACGTCTTCGCCAAGTGAGTGAAGGGCTGATTGCCTGAGCCAACAGAACAGGGGCTTCACGATTCATTCGTGAAGCCCCTGTTTTTCTTATACCTGCGGCGGTTGTCATACGCACCCGGCCGCAACCAATGACTCAGTCCAGCATCGCGGACCACAGACCCACGAAATCGGGAATAGTCTTGCGCGTGGTGGCCACATCGACCACCGAGATATCCGGCACGGTCAGACCAATCATCGCAGCGAACGTGGCCATACGGTGATCCGCATAGGTCTCCATCACCGCGCCGTGCAACCGTTCGCGTGGCACCGGACGGATCTCGATGCCGTCCTCCAGTTCCTCAGCCTCGGCGCCGATTCTGCGGATCTCCGTCACCAACGCGGCCAAACGATTCGTTTCATGCCCACGCAGATGGGCGATGCCAACCAGTTGGGTCGGTGCATCGGCCAACGCGGCCAGCGCGGCGATACTCGGGGCGATCTCCCCCGCCGCAGACATATCGAAACGACCCAAACCGCGGATCATGCCATCGCCCCACACCGTCAACGTCGCCGCGGCAGGAGCGTCTTCTCCTGTAGTGGCCTCGCTCCATGGCCTGCCATCCCACGTAATCTCGGCGCCCATGGTCTGCAGGATCCCCGGCAGCAGGCCTCCCGGCTGCGTCGTCTCACGCGGCCAGTATGGCACCGACACCGTTCCGCCCGCAATCAATGCGGCCCCTAGGAACGGCGCGGCATTCGACAGATCCGGCTCCACAACCACACGGTCCGGCAACTGGACCGGCCCCGGATGCACACGCCAGCAATGATGCTCCTCATCCACGTCCACGGCGGCACCGGCCGACTGCAGATCGGCGACCGTCATACGGATATGCGGAAGACTCGGCAGATGGTCGCCGGTGTGCTGCAGTTCCAATCCGCCGGGCAGGCGCGCACCAATCAGCAGCAGGCCGGAGATGAATTGGGAGGATCCGGACGCGTCGATGGACACCGTATGCGCCGGCGCGCCCGTCCCGTCGGATGCCGCGGGCGGGGTCAGCGTGAACGGCAGTCGCCCCGGCTCCCCGTGGTATTCGATGCGCGCGCCCAGCTGCTCCAGCCCCTCCAGAACCGGCTTCATCGGGCGCGCGTAGGCCTGTGCGTCGCCGTCGAACCGCACCGGCCCGTCGGCGAACATCGCCAGTCCGGGGACGAACCGCATCACCGTCCCGGCCAGACCACAGTACACATCCACGTCGCCGGTGAATCGCCCGGATGACGGCGGTACGACGCGCACCGTCGTCTCGTCATCCGGATCGACATGGAACTCCACGCCCAGCGACCGCAACGCGCCCATCATCAGATTCGTATCGCGCGAGCGCAGCAAGCCGACCAGCGTAACCGGACGCCGCCCCATCGCGGCCAAGATCAGATACCGGTTCGATAACGACTTGCTGCCGGGAATCGTGACGGTGGCGAACAACGGCCGGGTGGCCAGCGGTGCGGGCCAGGGGTTCTGGAATTCACTCATAGTGTCCATCGTATCGGGAAACGGCGCCGATCCGGGGAAATTGCTTACCATGCGGAGCAATGCCCAGTCGACCGTCGAACTGATTGTCAGCGGTCGGACGCCACGCGGGATTCCAACGGCTCATCCACGGCGTCCGCGCCTTCCGCAGCCAACTGCAGGTGAACGACCTGCTCCTGGATGCGGTCGGCCTCCAACGCGGCGATCTGCCGGCAGAACACGATGAACCATCCGAAGAACAGCATGCCCAGTAGCAGTTCCAGATTGGTCATCGAGGTGATGTCATACCGCCAGACAACCACCGCCACCGTGCCGACGACCACAATCAGATCGGAGACCACATACATGGCTTTGGAGAACAGGGGCGCCAGCCACGGCAATGCGAGCAGCAGCACGGCGGTAATGCCCGGCAGACTGAAGGCGAACGCGTTATGGGCAATCGGGTGCGGCGTCTGGCGGAAGCTGCCGATGCCGATGAAACAACAGCCGCACGCCGCCAGCAGCACCGACAGTATGGCCATGCGCACCCGGAACCACGGCATGTCCCTGCCGGGCCGGTCGAACCGCCGACGATGCCACAGTTCGCGCTGCCGGTACGTGGTGACCAGCTCGGACACGGAGAAGTAGCTGATGACGATCACGCACAGCCCCGCCAGGATCAGCGTGGTGTTGAACATGGAGGCGGCGAATGTGGTGCGGTCGCCGAGTCGGGAGAAGTTGTTGACGAACCACCACGGGTCGTCGGTGGTCATGCCCGCTCCCCCGACGCCCGCGATGACGAAGAACGGCAGCAGTGCGGCGAGGGTTTTGGCGCGCATGGCCTGCGCCTGCACGAAGGTCAGGTAGCCGACGACACCGGACAGGCCCGCGCATGCGCCGACCAGATAGCCCACGAACATCTGCGTGCCGATGATGCCGTTGGCGATGTTGAGGATCAGGAAGGAGGTCAGGAACGCGGTGGCCGCGTACACCACCGAAAGCGCAAGCGTCTCCCCGGCACGGCGGATGGGGGCGAACCAACCGTTGCGCAGCGTGAACGAGCTGGAGCCTTTGATGTATCCGCAGCAGAACGAGACGACGCCGCAGGCCGCGACGATGCCGGCGCAGACGGTGAACAGTCGCTGGCTGATCTGCCAGATCGCAGGTGCCAGCGTCATGTACAGCGACATGGCCGTGCCGCCCAGAACCGCGCAGATCAGGCACGACACCAATCCCGCGGTCTCCGCTCTCTGGTGTCGTCCCATACCCGTGTGCTCCGTTTTCCGTACATCCGCTGTTCGTGCCTAGCGAGCGCACCGGTTATGCCAGGCACCCGCCAACTTGCACCATGATAGTCCATGCCCGACATTCCCGACAGGACCCCCGACGTGCCATCGCACGCCGAAGGATTCGGCCCGGTTCGCCAGGGTCCCTCTCCACCCGTTGGTCTTCTAGATGGTGCCGCCGATCGCCGCCTTGACGAGCGCGAGGCATTCGCGCAGGAGGTTGTTGGGCAGGTACCACGGTCTGGAATGGGCCGGGATGCCCCAGACGTGCTTGATGTCAAGCCGCTCGGCCATGCGCATCGCGCGGAAGAGATGAAAATTGTTGGTCACGATGCCTATGCGCGCGTCATCGTCATCAATGAGTGCACGAGAGTTCTGCAGGTTCTCGACGGTGGTCTTCGACGCGGATTCGACGATGATGCGGTCGGCATCCACCCCGGCGCGTTCAAGCCAGCGTGCCATCGCCTCACCCTCGGGACATGGTTCGTTGGGGCCTTGTCCGCCGGACACCACCACGCGGGTGCGCGGGTTCTCGTCCAGATAATCCTGTGCGGCGGCGAGTCTGTACCGCAGGACTTCGGACGGTTTGCCGGAGGGCCGCACCTGCGCACCGAGCACGATCAGATAGTCAAGATCGCGTGGCGGCGTACGATACGCTTCGCGCATGATGACGGCGCTCATGATGGAGACGACGGCGATGCCGCAGATCGTCAGGCAGCACACCGCGATGCGGATGCCGCGTACCAGGGTGGAGTCGGGCAATGCGAGCGCGAACGCGCCCGTGCCTCCGCATATGATGCCAAGGACGTACCACACCAGGAAAAACGCCGTTCCCGACCAGGTGAGCATGATGGTGGTCCCATAGACGATGCAGATGATGCCCACCGCAAGCAGAAAGACTCCCATGACGCCGCCCCGCATGATTCAGCACTTCCCTTCATATTCGCGCCCTGTACGAACGATTATCGCATAGGGCGTCGTGTCTGTCCTTGCTTCCTTGTCTTCAGCTATATGGCAACGGCACTCTGATCAATGCCTAGGTAGGTTCCGTCCTACCTGTGATCTCATCGGCCCTCGCAAGAGGGGCCGATTGCTTTCTGTTAAGACTGCTCGTTTCGTCTCAGTACCATGTTAAATCCCATGGTCCTGCAATTATTCGTCGAGCTGATCCTCGTATGACTGCCGCGCCAAACCCAGCACATAGTTGATATCATCTTCCGAAGAATCCGGATACAGGGTAACTTCGGTGCGGGTGCCGCCCCATCCCTGCACGGCCTTGTATTCGGCTAAGTTCCGTTCGTCGCGCAGATGCTCATACGGCATCACCAGGCCGATTACCAAGCGTCCTCTGCGGGGGATAACGGAAACGAACATCTGATTGTGATGGTAGCCGACGTACAGTTTGACCGGACGACGTTCGATATGCGGGTCCCAGGAACGGATGGTGCCATCTATGCGATGGAACAGCTCCGACAGCGGGCCATCGACAAGCTCCGGATGATCGTTTTCTATGGTGTACCCCGTCTGCTGCGACTTCGTGTTCTTGCCATGCTCGGAGTGGTATCGATCAATTGCGTCGGTGCTCGGTTGCGGAGCCCGCCAGATGGCCACCGCCCTACGCGCGAGGCGTTCACCACGCCGTTTGATTTCCTCCTCGTTCCAACAATCCAACTGTCCTAATCCCTCATTCAACCGCAACGGACTGAAGCGGAAGCCTTTCGCGCCGTCTCGTTTATCGCCGAAATCATGGTCACTCATCTCACTGTTGTAGCCGGTAAGAGTGAGGTTACCGAGCGTGTGAAGCCATGTCTTCTGCACGTTGCGCCAGTCGGGCCCGAGCACGTCGCGCCAGTTTTCGGAGAGTTCCGGGTTCTGAGGCATGATGTGCTCGATAGTGTAGTTGGTGACCTGCGCGCGTTCCTTAGCTCCGTCGTTCTCCAACTTGTCGAACAAATACATGCGACGTTTGAAATGATAGAGGTCGTTATGCTCCAGGGCCTGAATGAACTCCTCGTCAGAGGGAAACCTGCGGTAGTTCTCCATCAAAGCGAACTTCACCTCGATGTCCTCAAGATAATGACCGGGATCCTTACCCAGTCCCGAGGTGAATGTGGCGAAAGTCTTGTTTAACGAATTGGTCGGAATCATGCATACCGCACGACGGAACACATAGCTGATGACCAGTTCCACAATTCTCGCCATCGCCGTTGAATCGATTAATCCATCCTTGTAGTCACCATAGCATTCCAGCAGCATGGGACGACTGACCGTGGCCTGCAGATCGCGCAGCTCGTCAAACAGAACATGCAACCTCGGTTCGGTTTCGCGGCCCAGAGCCACAGACGCGAACCAATCGGACTTCTCATGCAAATCGACCACGAGATCACGAACAGAATGTCCTCTGGTACGCCAATCGTCGGCGTAGTCACGGAACGCGTCGTAGATCCGATCCAGACGCGGAATGTCGCGGGTGCACATGGTCAGGTAGTCGCGCATGAACTCATCGAACCGCTGCTCGTCCATATTGCCGAACAACTGCTCCATGGGCCTCCAATGCAACATGTACAGGTTTTCCTGCTCATCGTTGGGCAAATCCATGAGCACGTAGTTGCGGATCAGATCGGTTTGCGAGAGCTTCTTGCCGGTCGAGTTCATCGACTCAAAGACCAGCTGCGGATTATCCAGGCCGCGTGTCAGACGGATGTCAACCACTTTCAACCGGTCAAGCCCGCGACATACAACAGTCAAATCACAAGCGGGATCGTTCAGACGGTCTCTGAAAAACCCGTAGTTTTCCACTAAACGCGGCGAGGCATTCGCCGGGTCGGGGTCCACGCCGTTCACGATCGAAATAAGCGTCTCCCTGTCACGTTGAGACAACAAAAGCTTGTACTTGCCCTCGCCCTCTTCGAACGGATCCATCAAATACCACGCACGAATCTTGTCCGGCTTGAACCCGTCGTATGCCATCAGCCAATCTCCTTCGGGCACACGGGACAAGCGCTCCGCCAGCGCAGTCAACAACAACGTGACCGTGGTCACCCTCTGCTGGCCATCGATAATCAGATTCGGCTGCTGGTTCGTGATTGACCCCTCAGCCTTCTCCACATACACAATCGAACCTGTGAAATGCTCTGCCGGACCATCCACACTACCTGCGCGAAGAATATCTTTCCACAGCTGGGCGCACTCCGGCTCACCCCACGAATACAGACGCTGATAGATCGGCACCACAAACTGACGGGACTTATGCAGCAGTTCCAACAGATTCGCGTCATCAGCCTTCATGCGAGTATCCCTTCAAATCGTGCCCAAAGTCTTGTGCCAATTCAGTTGTCCATCGTCGGGTCATTTTCAGTTGGTTGTTTGCATGGTGTCACCGAGTTGGGACATATCGAGGTAACGTCCGACTTGACCATTCGTTGGTAGTGACGTATCTAGTGCATGCGCAGATCAGCATGAGCACGCTGTACTTAAGGCGATTGCTGAAGCAGAAGGTCTGCATACCTTTCAAATTGGTCTCAGGTTCGTGGACGATTCGATATTGTCACCATGTTTCTACCATGAGTGGCGTTCAGTCTGTCCAAACATGGATTCCCACAGGTCAATGGATTGCTTTGTCTGTTCACCCCAGTCATATTCGTTGTTGTCGATAATCTCGTCCATTCCGTCCGCAAGTTTATTAATGATTTCCGGGCGATCGTATGACCCATCAGTTTTAATCGGTACGCTTACCGTTACCAAACGGTACTCGTCGATATTCAATATGGGATGTCCATCAGGTTCTGCAACCATGAAATTATCGCAGTATCCGTAACCCTCGGAGTCTTTGCGAAAAAGACCGACCCCGGGTGACCCATCAAGTAGATAGAAGCAAATCTGTACATCAACCATCGACGTTTGATCATATCCTTCTTCAAGATATCCATTACTGTCATACAAGTCATATGACACGATGCTTCCTCACATCGTCTCCGCAAGCATTGCAAAGACTCATTCATGTAGAAGATCTTTGGTGCCAAACGAAAACAAGGCTTTCGAGTCGGGCTGACAGGATTTGAACCTGCGACATCCTGCTCCCAAAGCAGGCGCGCTACCAAACTGCGCTACAGCCCGTTGCGTCGGTTCCGGTCGTCACCGGTCGCGACACAATGAATCAGTATATCGCATCCGCAGACCTTGCCGACTGCGCAACACACAACACGGGGTGGCAGCCCGCTCCACGAAGCGGACCGCCACCCGTCTGTGCTCCGGCCGACATAAGTCCTAGAACTTGCGTTGCGCTTCCGGTTTCCGGTCGCTCATCAGCAGCAGGAAGCTGCGCGATTGCGCGGTGATGGCGAATCCGGCCTCGTAGTTGAGTTCCGGCCCGTCGGGGTTGTGCGTGTCGACCACCAGCTTCCACTTCTTGCCGTAGCGTTCGTCCGGCAGCGTGAACTGGATCGGCTCGTAGTGGGCGTTGAAGATCAGGATGAAGTCGTTGTCCACCATCTGGTTGCCGTACCAATCCACCTCCGGGATATCCGAACCGTTGAGGTAGATCATCACCGAGAACGCGTGCGTGTTCTGCCAGTCGGCCATATCCATGATCGAACCGGTATGGTCGAACCATTCGGCCTGCGGGATCTTGTCCACCGGGTCGCCCGGCGTACGGCCGGAGAAGAAGCGGCGCCGATGCAGCACCGGATGGCTCAGACGCAGGTGGATCATCTTGGAGACGAACGCCAGCATCTCCTGCTGCGAATCGTCGAGGTCCCAATTCGTCCACGAGATCTCGTTGTCCTGGCAGTACGCGTTGTTGTTGCCGCCTTGCGTGCGCATGACCTCGTCACCGCCGCAGATCATCGGGATGCCTTGGCTGACGAGCAGTGTGGCGAACATGTTGCGCATCTGCCGCTGGCGCAGTTCGTTGACGTCGCGGATGTTGGTCGGGCCTTCCACGCCGCAGTTCCAGGAGCGGTTGTTGCTCTCGCCGTCGCGGTTGCCTTCGCCGTTCGCCTCGTTGTGCTTGTTGTTGTAGCTGACCAAGTCGTTCATCGTGAAGCCGTCGTGCGCGGTGATGAAGTTCACCGAGGCGACCGGTCGGCGCCCGTTCATCTGGTACAGGTCCGAGCTGCCCATCAGGCGGCTGGCGAACTCCGGCAGCGTGGACGGCTGCGAGCGCCAGAAGTCGCGTACGCAGTCGCGGTACCGGCCGTTCCATTCCGACCAGCTGGAGGGGAAGCCGCCGACCTGGTAGCCGCCGGAGCCGATATCCCACGGTTCGGCGATGAGCTTGACCTGGGAGATGACCGGATCCTGTTCGACGATGTCGAAGAAGGCGGAGAGTTTGTCCACGTCATGGAACTGGCGGGCCAGGGTGGCGGCCAGATCGAAGCGGAAGCCGTCGACGTGCATCTCGGTGACCCAGTAGCGCAGGCTGTCGGTGATGACCTGCAGCGCGCGCGGCGAGCGCATCAGCAGGGAGTTGCCGGTGCCGGTGGTGTCGAAGTAGTGTTGCGGGTCGCCGTCGACGAGCCGGTAGTAGGCCTGGTTGTCGATGCCCTTGAAGCTCAATGTGGGGCCGCGGTCGTTGCCTTCGGCGGTGTGGTTGTACACCACGTCGAGGATGACCTCCATGCCGGCGTTGTGGTAGGCCTTGACCATCGATTTGAACTCGTTGACCTGTTCGCCGCGCTGTCCGGAGCTCGAGTAGGCGTTGTGCGGGGCGAAGAAGCCGATGGTGTTGTATCCCCAGTAGTTGCTCAGCCCCTTCTCCTGCAGGAAGGTGTCGTTGACGTACTGGTGGATCGGCATCAGCTCGATGGTGGTGACGCCCAGCTTCTTCAGGTATTCGATCACCGACGGGTAGGCCAGGCCGGCGTAGGTGCCGCGGATGTCCGGGGGCACGTCCACGTTGAGGTTGGTCATGCCGCGCACATGAGCCTCGTAAATGACCGAATCATGGTAGGGGATGTTCGGGTGCCGGTCGGCGCCCCAGTCGAAGTAGGGGTTGACCACCACCGATTTCATCGTGTGCCCGGCCGAGTCCAACGTGTTCATCGCCGAATTGTCGTTCGGGCTTTTGAGCCAGTAGGAGAACAGGCTTTCATCGCTGTCGATGTTGCCTTCGATGGCATAGGCGTAGGGGTCGAGCAGCAGCTTGTTCGGGTTGCAGCGCAGTCCCCGGTTCGGGTCGTAGGGGCCGTAGACACGGTATCCGTACCGCTGACCGGGTTGGATGCCCGGCAGATAGTTATGCCAGACATACGAGTTCTGCTCGGTCATCTCGATGCGGGTTTCGCGGTCCTGATCATCGAACAGGCACAGCTCAACCTTGTCGGCAACTTGCGAGTAGATGGAGAAATTCACGCCGGCCCCGTCGTAATGGGCGCCGAGCGGATACATCGAACCTGGTCTGATCTGCATAGTTCCAGTATCGCACATGGCGTCCGGCACGACGCGGTATTCCGTCTAACCGGTTCGGTATCCGCACGAATGGGAACCGTGTGCGCCGGTTACGCCGTTGCGCGTGACAGACGGCGTATCGCCTCATGCTGGATGGCGATCATCGAATTGGATGAGGTGACCCCGGCCTGGATCAGCTCGTCCCAGGTCACCCAGGCGGACCATACGTGTTCGTCGGCGTCCAGGTGACGCGGCACGGTGTGCCAGTGATCCAGATGCAGCACCATGATGTGCGCCAGTTCGTCGGACATGCCCTCCGAGGAATAGAAGGCACCAGCATGGTCCACGTGCACGGCGTCGGCATCATCCGGAACCACGCCGGTCTCCTCGCGCAGTTCGCGCAGGGCGGCGGCCATCACCTCCTCGCCGGCGTCCATCAGACCGGCCGGCAAGCCGTACGCGAACAGGTCGGATCCGGCCCGGTACTCACGTTCCATCAGGTACCGGTCGTTCGCCGTGTCGTGCACGAGCATGACCACGCACGGCGCGTGGCGCATGACCTGGCGTCGGACCACGATGTCGCCGCCGTCCCGGGCGTGCAGGGCCAGACGCATGTCCTCCACCGAGAACACCGCACCCTGGTACACCGTGTCGCGTTCCAGCACGGTGACCGGCCGGCTCATGTCGATGATGTCGCCGTTTTGCTCCATGTCACACCCCCGCACCGTTCACCTGATCGACAACGTCCACGGATCCGTGTTCATCCGGTTCCAGTACACCTGCGGCCGCTCCCCCGTGGCCCGCTCCACGGCCTGCGGCACATCCTCCAGCGCGTAGTGGAACCACAGCGATTCGATGGCGCTGTGGGGCGTGTTGATCAGCAGCGGCCGGATGGCCGCATCCCCGCTGCCCAGGCCGATGCCGCGGCCGCGCATCACGGCCTCGTAACGCGCCTGTTCGATGGCGTCCGTGGCCGGGTGATGCCGCAGGTCGCTGGTCACGTACACGTCGACGCCGGCGGCGCGCACCTCGTCGAACAGCGAGTCCCCCGACCCCGGCAGCACCGCGACGGTGCGCACCGTCGCATCCAGCGGCCCGCACACCTGCACGCCCAGTTCGGTGCGCGGCAGCGCACCCGCCACGCGTCGGGCGAACGCCTCCAGCGTCATCGGCTCCGGCAGCGAACCGACGCGTCCCAATCCCACCGGATGCACGGCCGTCGGGTCGTCGATCGGTACCAATGGCCGCTGGTCGACGAGTCCGAACAGGTCGGCGGCCGCCATGCCGGTGCCGCGGTATGCGGCGTCGGCGTTGGTATGGCCCACCCACAGCGCGCACCCCGCCTGGCTGAGCCTGCGGACGATGTCGCCGTGCACGCCCAGACCCGACACCTCATGCACCGACCGGAACAGCAGCGGGTGATGGCAGACCAGCAGGTCTGTTCCCCGCTCGATGGCCTGACGCACGACCTCCATGGTGAGATCCGCCGCGAACTCGATGCGCCGCACCGGGGCGGACAGATCGCCCACAATCAATCCGGGATGGTCCCATGATTCGGCGTATCGCAGCGGATACAGCGTCTCCAGAACATCCACCACCTGTTTGAGCATCGGCATAGCGTGACTCCCTCCGATCCTGTGACGTCCGTCAGTGCGCGGCCAGCTGCCAATCGGCGCCCAGGCCGGTCGACACGTCCAACGGCACCGCGATCTCGACGGCGTGTTCCATGGCGTCCTTGACCAATGCGGTGACCTGTTCGCTCTCGCCGGGAGCGACCTCCACCACGAGTTCGTCATGGATCTGCATGATGATGCGGCTGTGCACGCCGGCGTCCTGCAGCGCCTGCTCGGCGCGGATCATGGCGATCTTCATGATGTCCGCCGCCGAGCCCTGGATGGGCGCGTTCAGCGCGGCGCGTTCGGCGGCGTCGCGCGCGGCGCGGTTGGAGGATTTCAGGGCGGGGAAATACCGGCGCCTGCCGAACATCGTTTCGGTGTAACCGTTGATTCGCGCCCCGGACACCAATGACTCAAGATAGTCGTGGACCTTGCCGAACGTGGCGAAGTACTGGTCCTTCAGCACGTCGGCGGCGGCCGGGGAGATCTTGAGCTGCTGGGCCAGGCCATAGGTGCTCAACCCGTAAGCCAGGCCGTAGCTCATCGCCTTGACGTGACTGCGCTGGTCCGGGGTGATCTGGTCGATCGGGATCCGGTAAACCAGGCTGGCCACGTACTTGTGGAAGTCGGTGCCGGACCGGAACGCCTCGATCAGGGCCTCGTCGCCGGACAGGTGCGCCATGATGCGCAACTCGACCTGGGAATAGTCGGCGCTGAGCAACGCCTCATACCCCTCGCCGGGAACGAAGGCGGAACGAATCTCACGTCCGGCGGCGTTCCTGTTGGGGATATTCTGCAGGTTGGGGTCCACGGAACTCAGCCGCCCTGTGGCGGCCACCGTCTGTTCGTAGGTCGTGTGGATGCGGCCATCCCTCTGGTTGGTGGCCTCGATCAGGGTCTGGACGATCTGCTTGAGCTTGTTCGTTTCCCGGTGACGCAGCAACGCACCGAGGAATCCGTTGGCGCGTTCGTTGTTCACCGATTTGACGTACAGATCCTGCAATGCGGCCGCGCTGGTGGTGTACGACCCCGACTTGGTGCGCTTGGTGGGCTTGAGACCCATGTCCTCGAAGAGCACCGCCTGCAGCTGCTTCGGGCTTTGCAGGTTGACCCGTGTGCCGGCATGCTCCCAGGCGATCTCCTGCGCCTGCCGCGCCTCCGAGGCGAACTGGTCCCGCATGTCGGTCAGCCGCTGGATGTCCACCTGCGCGCCCGCGGCCTCCATGCGTTGCAATACGCGGGATGTCGGCAATTCGATGGCATGCAGCAGCGAGAACTGCCGGCGTTCGTCGATGCGCGACGCCAGCGCGTCCGCCAGGGCGCGGACGATGGCCGCGTGCATGACGGCGCCGTGTTCGCGCGCCTGTTCCTCGGGCTGTTCCGATTCGCCGAAGTCCAGCTGCCCCTGCGTGGCCTCCTGTTCCTGTTCGAAGTGCAGATCCAGGAAATGGCCGGCGGCCTGTTCCAGCGTCTCGGCATGGAAGTCCGGGTGCACCAGATAGCCGGCCAGCTTGGTGTCGAACAACGGGGTCCCTACGGCGATTCCCGCCGCCGAGAGCATGTGCAGGTGCTCCTTGAACCCGTGTAGGACCATGGTGTCATGATGCCGTTCGATCAGGTCGCGGACCGCCTCCGCAGTCCGGGGATCCATCGGCGCCTCGACGACCGCGGCATGACCGCCGCCAAGCATGACCAGCGCGGTCAGCGCCACATCGCCCGGCTTGGACCGTCCCTCCGCATGCAGCACCCACGAACGGCCGATATCGTCGCGGATGCCGCGGTCCTGGTCGCCGGTATTGTCCCCGTCCGTCGGCGCTTCGGGCACCGGCAGATTCCGCTCGCCCCATTCGAGCAGTTGCTCGGCATCTTCGATCAGAGTGACCTCGGGCATGTCCAGTCCGGCGGATGCCGTTTCGTCGGACAACGGGGCATCCCCGTTCAGCTGCGGGCGCTCCCCGCCGTTGAATGTCTTCAGGACACGGCTTTTGGTACGCACGCCGAACTCTAGGCGGGTGAACAGCGCGCTGACCTCGTCGACATCCAACGTGCCGAAGGTCAGGTCGTCCACGGTGATGCCCAGATCAACGTCGCGGACCAATGCGTTGACCTTGCGGTTGAGCTTGACCTGTTCGAGATGCTCGCGCAGCGCCTCGCCCTTCTTGCCGCCGATCTCGTCGGCGTGTTCGATGATCTGGTCGAGCCCGCCGAACTGGTTGATCCACTTGGCGGCGAATCCGTCACCCACACCAGGCACGCCGGGGATGTTGTCCGCGGTCTCGCCGCGCAACGCGGCCAGATCGGGGTACTGCGCAGGCGTCACATGGTACTTCTCTTCGACCGCCTGCGGTGTCATGTGCTTGAGGTCCTTGAAGTGGTGGCCGGGGTACAGCACGGTGATGTGCTCGTCGACCAGCTGGAAGGCGTCACGGTCGCCGGAAAGCACCAGCGTGCGGTATCCGGCGCGCTCCCCCATGGTGGCCAAGGTGCCGATGACGTCGTCGCCCTCGTAGCCGGGTTTCTCGATGTAGGTGACGCCCAGGGCCTTGAGCATCTGCTGGATCAGCGGCAACTGGCTGAGCAGTTCCTCGGGCGCGGCCTCGCGCGTCCCCTTGTACTGCGGCAGCAGGTCGTTGCGGAACGTGCCGCCCTTGACGTCGAACGCCACGGCGAGGTGGTCGGGCCTCTCCGATTCGATGACCTGCGAGAGCATGGTGGCGAAGCCCCAGACCGCGTTTGTCGGCTGTCCGGCGGACGTGCTGAAGTTCTCGACAGGCAAGGCAAAAAAAGCGCGGAACGCCAGGGAATGGCCGTCTACGACCAGCAGCGTTCCGCGATAGGTACGTTCATCCATCGGTTCGCAATCAGCGCTCATCACCGGGTTCCGGCTTGGCATCGCCGTACTTGGCGATGATGGCCAGGGCCAGACGCTTCTTCGGGATGCGCTGATCCATGGAGGTCTTCTGGATCCAGCGGAAGGCGCCCTGCTCGGAGAAGTCGGCCTTGTCCATCAGCAGGCCCTTGGCGCGGTCGACCAGCTTGCGCTCCTCCAGCGTCTCCTCGGTCTTCTTGAGCTTCTCCTCGGCCTTCCTCAGCTGCTCCTCGGTCTCGCGCAGCTTGTTCTCGCTGCGTTCCACGTTATCCAGCAGGTCGTTGATCTCGGCGAAACGACCCATGGCCACTTCCAGCGCCGGCATCAGCTTGGATTCCTCATAGGGCTTGGTCACATACGCCATGGCGCCGGCGCCGGTGGCCTTCTTGACCAGATCGGACTGGGAGAACGCGGTGAGCATAACCACCGGCGCGATGTTCTCGTCGCAGATGATGCCGGCGGCGGCGATGCCGTCCATACGCGGCATCTTGACGTCCATGCACACCACATCGGGGCGGTACTTGCGGGTGAGCTCAACCGCCTCCTCGCCGTTGGCGGCCTCACCGACCACCTCATAGCCATTATCCTCAAGCATGGCCACCAGATCCATGCGATTGACGGACTCGTCCTCCGCCACCACAACGGTGCGTTTACGAGGGGCCTCATTCTCCCGGGACTTGGCTACAGCCTCGATATCCCCCTCGGCCGCGGCCTTGATCTCCTCGTCGGTGAGCACGACCCCGTTCATCTCATCCTCGGATTCCGTGGTCTTCTTCCTTGCAGCCATGCCGACCTCTTTCCATTCGATATCGTCGGGGTCGGGCGAAGATACCCGACCTCGGGTATTTCATACAGCGAAGCAATACCGTGCCCCCGGTGGGACTCGAACCCACACTGCGCAGATTTTGAGGCTGCTTCCTCTACCAATTGGGATACAGGGGCATATATCAACCTACGGAAATATACCACATCGGCCCGATCTTGCCAACCGGCGCGCCGACGTGTCCTCCCGATACGGCAACCCGTACAACGATCGGGGCCTCCATGGCGGAGGCCCCGATCGTTTGGAGGGATGTCAACGCCGTCTATGCGGCGTCACGCTCACTCGTTGGCACCGACAGTGTGCACGTAGATGGTGTCGGTGCTGCCGGCCTTGTGCTCACCCTGCGCGGAGCTCAGGACCACGATCTTGTCGCCATCGGCCACCTTGCCGGCGCCCTTGAGCACCGAATCGGTGAAGACCATGAGTTCCTTGCGGGACTTGTCGTGATAGTCCTCGTCGAGCAGGAACGCCTCGGTGCCCCAGCTCAGAGCCAGCCAGTGGTAGGTGTGCTCGTTGTTGGTCAGGCCGTAGATCGGGGTGGCCGGGCGCTCGCGGGAGACGCGATGCACGGTGGAACCGGTCTGCGTGTAGGCCACGATGGCCTTGGCGTTGAGCTTGTCGGCCAGATCCACCGCGGCGGACGACACGGCGCCGGTGGACGACATGTCGAGGTTCTTCAGCTGCGGGATGCGGTCGTAGCCGTGCTCGGTGGCGTAGCCGGAGATGCGGCTCATCGTGTCCACGGTGACGGCCGGATACTTGCCGACGGCGGTCTCGTTGGAGGTCATCGTGGCGTCGGCGCCATCCAGGATGGCGTTGGCGCAGTCGGAGGCCTCGGCGCGGGTCGGGACCGGGGAGTTGACCATGGAGCCCAGCACCTCGGTGGCAACGATCACCGGCTTGGCGTACTGGCGGGCCAGCTCGATGCAGCGCTTGGTGGCCAGCGGGACCTCCTCGAGCGGGCACTCGACGGCCATATCGCCACGGGCGACCATGATGCCGTCGAAGGCCTTGACGATATCCTCAAGGTTCTCCAGGGCCTGCGGCTTCTCGATCTTGGCCACGACCGGGATGCGACGGCCTTCCTCGTCCATGATCTCATGGGCGCGATCGATGTCGGAGGCGAAGCGCACGAAGGACATGGCGATGATGTCGGCGCCGGTCTGGATGGCCCAGCGCAGATCCTCCTCGTCCTTCTCGGTCAGCGCGGGCAGGGACACGGCCACGCCCGGCAGGTTGATGCCCTTGTGCGAGGAGACGGGGCCGGCCACGATGACCTTGGTGTGCACGTTGTTGCCCTCGACCTTGGTGACCTCCAGACGGACCTTGCCGTCGTCGATCAGGATCGGGTCGCCGGCGTGGCAATCGCCCGGCAGGCCCTTGAACGTGGTGGAGGTGATGTGCTCGTCACCCTCGATGTCGTCGGTGGTGATGATGAACTCCTGACCCTCGGTCAGCTGGACCTTGTCCTCGCCCTCGGCGTTCTTCTTGAACCAGCCGCAACGGATCTTCGGGCCCTGCAGGTCGACCAGAACCGCCACGTTGCGGCCCGCGGTCTTGGAAGCCTCACGCACGTTGTTGTACACGCGCAGGTGATCCTCAGGGGTGCCGTGGGAGCGGTTCAGACGGGCGACGTCCATACCCGCTTCGACGAGCTTGGTGAGGTTCTCGAGCGATTCGGTGGCGGGACCGATGGTATCTACGATCTTGGCTTTACGCATATGGCTGCCTATCCTTCTTGACGTGTGGGGGTCTGACGACCCAGTTGCCACACGACAGTTTACTAGGAAAACCTGAACGGAGCCACTTTTTCGCACGGTGTGTTTGTTAGCGCTCACATTCCGGTGGGCGCAATCGCGGATACATCCTGCCCGCGGGGATACGCCCCCCGCGGGCAAGGCATCCGGGATCGGCCCCGCCGGAACGTCAGCGCTTGGCCTCGGTGATCTGCCTCAGCTCCTTCTTCAGGTCGCGGATCTCGTCGCGCAGCCGGGCCGCCAGCTCGAACTGGAGCTGCTCGGCCGCCGTATGCATCTGCTCGCTCAACTGGCGGATCAGGTCGGCCAGGTCCTGGGCCGGCAGCCCCGCCCTGAGCAGCTCCTCATGGCGGCGCTGCGCCTCCTGCCGGTCGGCCGCGGGCGGCACGCCCAGGTGGGAGTTCCCCGCCTTGCCGGCGTTGCGGTACCCGCCGGCCAGCAGCGTCTGCGTGTCGACGTCCTCCTTGGCCAGCATGTCGTTGACGTCGCTGATCTTCTTGATCAGCGGCTTGGGGTCGATGCCGTGCTCCTTGTTATAGGCGATCTGCCGGTCACGGCGGCGGTTGGTCTCGTCGATGGCCTTGTGCATGGCCTCGGTGATCTCGTCGGCGTACATGATCACCGTGCCGGACACGTTGCGCGCCGCGCGTCCGATCGTCTGGATCAGCGAACGGTACGAGCGCAGGAACCCTTCCTTGTCGGCGTCGAGAATCGCCACCAGCGAGACCTCCGGCAGATCCAGGCCCTCGCGCAGCAGGTTGATGCCGACGATGACGTCGATCTTGCCTTCGCGCAGTTCGCGCAGCAGTTCGACACGCCGCAGCGTGTCGACGTCGGAGTGCAGGTACTCCACCTTGATGCCGCGTTCGAGCAGATAATCGGTCAGATCCTCGGCCATCTTCTTGGTCAGCGTGGTCACCAGCGTGCGTTCGCCGCGCGCCACGCGATCCTTGATCTCGGCCAGCAGGTCGTCGATCTGCCCCTCCACCGGCCGCACCTCGATCTTGGGATCGACCAGGCCGGTCGGGCGGATGATCTGCTCGACCACGCCGTCGGACAACCCCAGCTCGTAGTCGCCCGGCGTGGCGGACAGGTACACGGTCTGGCCGACGCGGTCCAGGAACTCCGGCCATTTGAGCGGCCTGTTGTCCATGGCGCTGGGCAGACGGAACCCGTGTTCGACCAGCGTGCGCTTGCGGCTGGCGTCGCCCTCGTACATCGCGCCGATCTGCGGCACCGTGACATGCGATTCGTCGATGACCAGCAGGAAATCGTCCGGGAAGAAATCCAGCAGGGTGTGCGGCGGGGTGCCCGGGTCACGCCCGTCGAAATGCCTCGAATAGTTCTCCACGCCCGAGCAGCTGCCGACCTGGGCGAGCATCTCCAGGTCGTAGTTCGTGCGCATCGTCAGGCGCTGCGCCTCCAGCTCCTTGTTCTGCTTGCGCAGCTCGGCCACGCGCTCGTCCAGCTCCTCGCGGATGGTCCTCAACGCGCGCTCCATGCGTTCGGGACCGGCCACATAGTGCGAGGCCGGGAAGATATGCGTCTCAGCCACGTGGTCGATGACGTCGCCGGTCAGCGGATGCAACGTGGAGATGCGGTCGATCTCGTCGCCGAAGAACTCGATACGCACGGCCAGCTCCTCGTACACCGGGATGATCTCCACCGTGTCGCCGCGCACGCGGAACGTGCCGCGGGTGAACGCGATGTCGTTGCGCTTGTACTGCATGTCCACGAACTTGCGCAGCAGCTGGTCGCGGTCGATCTGCTGCCCCTCCTTGAGGAACAGCATGCGCCCGGCGTATTCCTCGGGCGTGCCCAGGCCATAGATGCAGGAAACCGTGGCCACCACCACGCAGTCGCGCCGGGTCAGCAGGTTGGCGGTGGCGGCGTGGCGCAGACGCTCCACGTCGTCGTTGATGTTCGAATCCTTCTCGATGTAGGTGTCGGTCTGGGGGATGTACGCCTCGGGCTGGTAGTAGTCGTAGTAGGAGACGAAGTAGCTGACCGCGTTGTCCGGCATCAGCTCGCGGAATTCGGCGCACAGCTGCGCGGCCAGCGTCTTGTTCGGCTCGATGATCAGCGTGGGACGCTGCAGGCGCTCGATCAGCCAGGCCGTGGTGGCCGTCTTGCCGGTGCCGGTGGCGCCCATGAGCACCACGTCGTTCTCGCCGTTCTCGATGCGTGTGGCCAGCTCCTCGATGGCCTGCGGCTGGTCGCCCGACGGCTTATACGGCGACTTGACGACGAACGGCTTGTTGATACGTTCGATGCTGAACCCCATCTCAGGCCTCCTGTTCCTCCGCGCGACGGGACGTGTTCCCGCACTCGGACCGCCACTGTGCCACCAGCATATCAACAGCATCGAACATCTGTTCGAACGGTTGTTCGGAGTCGATGACGGCGTCGGCGATCGCCTCGCGTTGCGCACGGCTCGACTGGTGGCGGATCCGGTCCTCGGCCTGCCGGCGCGTCATGCCGCGGGCCGTCATCATCCGCTCGATGCGCGTGCGCTCGGACGCCTCCACCGTCACGATGTGGTCGAATCGGAACGGCATCGCGCCGATGACCTCCGCCAGCAGCGGCACGTCATGCACCACCAGCGCCGCATCCGGTGCACCGGCATCATCACCCTCCCCCGCCGACAGTTGCCGTTCGATGCGGGCGGCCTCCTCGTAGATCAGCGGATGCTCGATGGCGTCGAGACGTTCCCTAGCCCCGGGGGCCGCATTCGCGCCGAACACATGCTCGGCCAGCCACGCCCGGTCAAGGGCGCCGTCCCGCCCCAGGGCCCGGACGCCGAACTCCTCGACGATTCGCCTCAGGCCCGCGCTGCCGGGGGCCACCACCACCCGCGCCAGCTCGTCGTAGTCGATCACCGGCACGCCCAGCGCACGCATCCTTGCGGCCACCGTGCTCTTGCCCGCCGCTATGCCTCCGGTCAGCCCCACGCGGATCAACCGTTCGTTCATCGTTCTCACCATGTACGCCATTGTGCCACGCCCGCCGCGGATGCGGACGGCAACGGAGCCGCGCACCCATGTGATATGCGGATAGCAGAACGGCCCCCGCCGTGGCGGGGGCCGTTCATCGAGCTATCGGTTCCTCAGCGGATGAAAGCCCGATCAGTTGTTCTTGCCGAGCAGCTGGTCGCGCAGGGCGGCGAGCTGATCGGAGTCGGCCAGGGTGCCGGTGGAAGTGGACTCGGACGAGTAGTTCGAGGTCTCCTCGACGCGCTCCTGGCGCGGAGCCTGGCCATCGGCGGCGGCGGACTCGGCCGCGTTCTCGATCTCCTTGGCCACGAACTCCTTGTGCTGCTCCCACAGGTCGTGGGCGGCCGCGTACTGGGACTCCCACTCCTCGCGCTGCTTCTCGAAGCCGGCGATCCACTCGTTGGTCTCCGGATCGAAGCCTTCAGGGTACTTGTAGTTGCCCTGCTCGTCGTACTCGGCCGGCATGCCGTACAGCGCCGGATCGAAGTCCTCGGAAGCCGGGTCAACGGAGTCGTTGGCCTGCTTGAGCGACAGGGAGATGCGGCGGCGATCCAGGTCGACGTCGATGACCTTGACGAACACGATCTCGCCCGGCTTGACCACGGTCTCCGGGTTCTCGACGTGGCGGTTGGCCAGCTCGGAGATGTGCACCAGGCCCTCGATGCCGTCCTCGACGGAGATGAACACGCCGAACTGGACGATCTTGGTGACCTTGCCCTTGACGATCTGGCCGGGGACGTGGGTGCGGGCGAAGCGCTGCCACGGATCCTCCTGGGTGGCCTTGAGCGACAGGGAGATGCGCTCGCGGTCCAGATCGACGTCGAGCACCTCGACGGTGACCTTGTCGCCGACCTTGACGACCTCGGACGGGTGGTCGATGTGCTTCCAGGACAGCTCGGAGACGTGGATCAGGCCGTCAACACCGCCCAGATCGACGAACGCGCCGAAGTTGACGATGGAGGACACCACGCCCTCACGGATCTGGCCCTTCTTGAGCTGCGAGAGGAAGGTCTCGCGGACCTCGGACTGGGTCTCCTCGAGGTACTGGCGACGGGACAGGACCACGTTGTTGCGGTTCTTGTCCAGCTCGAGGATCTTGGCCTTGATGGTCTGGCCGATGTACGGGCTCAGGTCACGCACGCGACGCATCTCGACCAGGGAGGCCGGCAGGAAGCCACGCAGGCCGATGTCGACGATAAGGCCGCCCTTGACGGCTTCGATGACGGTGCCCTCGACAACGCCATCGGCTTCCTTGATCTTCTCGACATCGCCCCAGGCACGCTCGTACTGGGCGCGCTTCTTGGACAGGATCAGACGGCCTTCCTTGTCCTCCTTGGTGACGACAAGGGCCTCAACGGTGTCGCCGACCTCGACGACCTCGTCCGGATCGACGTCCTTCTTGATGGAAAGCTCACGGGAGGGGATCACACCCTCGGTCTTGTAGCCGATGTCGAGCAGGACCTCGTCGTGATCGACCTTGACGACGGTACCCTCGACCAGATCACCATCATCGAAGTTCTTGATGGTGGAATCGACTGCCTTGATGAAGTCCTCTTCGGTGCCGATATCGTTGATTGCGACCTTGGTGACTTCAGTGTTGTTCTGTGCCATTAACTGTGGTTTCTGTAACTAGTGGGTGGATAATATCGTTCTTCAGTTATCTGCGGGCGCCTCACGGCACACACAAAGATTCAGGATACCGGGAACCATGCCCAAAACACGGGTTCCCGCGAAAACGACACGCCCGGAATATTCGATCGCGGGCCGTTCAGCGTGCCGCGCGTTCGGCCATGTCCACGACGTTGGCGAGCAGCATGGCCCGCGTCATCGGCCCCACGCCTCCGGGATTGGGGGTGTAGGCCGAGGCGAGCTCGTAGCAGGCGGGGTCCACGTCGCCCTTGATGCGGAAGCGTCCGGCCGTCTCGTCCCAGACGCGGGAGACGCCGACGTCCACGAGCACGGCGCCCGGTTTGACGCAGTCCGGGCGGACGAACCCAGCCGAGCCGACGGCCGCGATGATGACGTCGGCCTGACGCATCCGCTCCTCGATGTCCGGCGTGCCGGTATGGCACAGCGTCACCGTGGCGTTGACGTCGCGCCGGGTCAGCAGCAGCCCGATCGTACGTCCGATGGTGATGCCGCGCCCCAGCACGCACACGTGCTTGCCGTCCAGGCCGATGCCGTAGTGGTCGAGCAGGGCGAGCACCCCGCGGGGAGTGCAGGGCAGCGGGGTCGAGACCGCGCCGTTCACGTGCAGCACCAGTTCGCCGAGATTGTACGGGTGCATGCCGTCGGCGTCCTTGGCCGGGTCGATCATGCCGATGATGGCGTTCTCGTCCACGCCGGAGGGCAGCGGCAGCTGCACGATGAATCCGGTGCAGGCCGGGTCCTCGTTCAGATCCCTCACGGCGGCGGCGATACGCCCGAAGTCCGCGTCTGCCGGCAGGTCACGGCGAATCGACCGGATGCCGACCTCGGCGCAGTCCGCGTGCTTGCCCGCAACATACTTGAGCGAGCCGGGGTCCTCCCCCACCAGCAGGGTTCCCAGGCCGGGTTCGATCCCCCGCTCCCGCAACGCCGCCACGCGATCGCGCAGTTCGTCCTTCAGGGCGGCGGCCACCGCCTTGCCGTCGAGTTTGGTGGGCATGTGTACGCTCCTTGATCCGTTGAATCGTTGCTCTGCATCGTAGGCTATCGTGGAGTCAGGGCATAATCGTCGGCCCGGATGACGGGCAGTGCGGCATGGCAAGGAGCACATATGCAGGGCGCAACACACCGGTGGAACAGGATCGCGGCCGTTCTCGCCGCATGCGGACTCATCGCCGCCATGGGAGCCTGCGGGCAGAACAAGCAATCCGCCGAACCCGTGGAGCCCCCCGCCGAACCGGCGGGTCCGATCACCGTGGTCGCCTCGGTCAACCAATGGGGTTCCCTGGCGGCGCAGATCGGCGGGGACGACGTCGCCGTGACCTCCATCGTGGACACCACCGCGGTGGACGCGCACGACTTCGAGCCGCAACCCGCCGACATGGCCGCCCTGCAGGATGCGCAGGTTGTGGTCAGCAACGGCGCCGGATACGACGCCTGGGCCACGAAGAGCATGGGGCCGCAGACGGCGAGCGTGTCCGCCGCGGAGACCGTCGGCGCCTCGGAGGGCGACAACCCGCACCTCTGGTTCTCCAAGGACGCGCGCAACGGCATGGCCACCGAGCTTGCCGATGCCTTCTCCCGGATCCTGCCGGACAAGAAGGATGACTTCCAAAAGCGCCTGGACCAGTGGCAGGAGCGGGAGCAGCAGCTGGAAGACTCGATGGATGCGTTCCGTCAGGCGCACCCGGACGCCACCTACGCGGCCACGGAATCGGTGGCCTACTATCTGCTGAGCGATCTGGGCTTCGAGGATCTGACGCCTGAGGGATACGCGCAGGCTTCGGCCAACGAATCCGAACCCGCCCCCGCCGATCTGCAGCAGTTCCAAGAGCTGGTCGAATCGCAGGGGGTCGATCTGCTGGTCAACAATGTGCAGCAGGGCGGTGACGCCGCCAATATGATCACCGGCACCGCCGGGCGCGCCAACGTTCCGGTGTTCGATGTCAGCGAGCAGATGCCCGAGGAATTCGACGATCCGACGGATTGGATCGCCTCGCTGGTGGAGACGATCAGCGGGCTGCTGCCCGCCGGCGCCCCGTCCGATGCCGATGATGCGTCCGCCGGGACCGACGAGGGCCAGACCGGCTCCGTCGATCAGCAGGATGCCGCCGACGGCGATACGGCCGCGCCCTCGAACGAGGGACAGCAGGATCCCGGCCGCTGACGTTTCGCCGACCGACACTAATGAGAATTATTGTCAATCTCATTTGACATACTGATGCCGTTATCCATCCCCATTCCCAGGAGCGGTCAGTATGCGCCAGCATCATACGCAATCCCAGCCGGACGAGCCCTGTGTGGTCTTCCGCGACGTGGCGGTGCGCCGAGGAGGGCATATTATCTGGCGGGACGGCAACTTCTCCATCCCGATGGGATCGGTCACCGCCATCGTCGGCACCAACGGCACCGGCAAAACCACCATGATGCAGGCCGAACTGGGCCTGCTGCCGCTGGAGCATGGCAGCATCCGCGTCCTGGGACGGCCGGCCGGCGAGGCGAACCACCTCATCGGTTACGTGCCGCAGAGCTACACCTCGGACATCGAATCGAACCTGACCGCGGAGCAGTCAGTGCTGCTGGGGCTGACCGGCACCCGCTTCGGCATCCACCGCGTCTCCCGTGAGGAGAAGGCCAAGGCGCGTGAGGCGCTGGACTTCGTCGGTATAGCCAATCGGGCCGCATACCGCCTCTCCGAACTGTCCGGCGGCCAACGGCAGCGCGTGGCCATCGCACAGGCGTTGGTCGGCGACCCGCAGCTGCTCATGCTCGACGAACCGCTGGCCAACCTGGATCTGGCCAGCCAGCGCTCCGTGGTGGATGTGCTGGCCAAGCTCAACCGTGAACTGGGCATGACGATCCAGGTGGTGGCCCACGACCTGAATATGCTGCTGCCGGTGCTGACCGGGGCGGTCTACCTGCTGGACGGGCACCCCCACTACGCGGCGCTGGACGAGGTGCTCGACTCCGATCTGCTCACCCACCTGTACGGCACCAGCGTGCGCGTCGTCACCACCCCCCAGGGCGATATGTTCGTCACCCCCGGTCTCCAGACGGACGACGAGACGCCCCAGGACACCCACGACCCCATCGAGCTGGCGGCGCTGCACCGCCATGAGGGAGGATCCCGTTGAACGGCATTCAATTCGCATTCGACCCGAACTGGCTCGACACCCTGTCCGCCCCGTTCATGACCAACGCCTTCCTGGCGGGTCTGGCCATATCCCTGGCCGCCGGGGTGATGGGCTACTTCACCATCGCACGGCACTCCACCTTCGCCGCGCACGCCCTGGCCCATATCGGGCTGCCCGGGGCCACCGGGGCGGTGCTGCTCGGCCTGCCGGTCTCGTTGGGACTGGGCGTGTTCGCGTTGGGCGGCGCACTGGTCATCGGAGCGCTCGGCAAACGCGCCTCGCAGCGGGAGATTGCCACCGGCACCGTGCTGGCCTTCGCCACCGGTCTGGGCCTGTTCTTCGCCAGGTTGTCCAGCTCCGCCTCCCAGCAGATGCAATCGATCCTGTTCGGTTCGATCCTGACCATCACCACCGGGCAAATCATCGGATTCCTGATGTTCGACGCCGTCCTGCTGGCGGTGCTGGCCGTCATCTACCGCCCGCTCCTGTTCAGCTCGCTGGACGAACAGGTGGCGCAGGCCAAGGGCGTGCCGATCGGCGTGATGAACATCGCGTTCATGGCCATCATGGCCGGCGTCATCACCATAGCCGTGCCCGCGGTCGGCACCCTGCTGATCTTCGCGCTGGTCATCACCCCGGCGGCTGCGGCCAACATCATCGCGCGCTCGCCGTTCCGGGCCATGGTCATGGCCACGGCGCTGTGCCTGGCGGCCATCTGGGGCGGCCTGGTGTTGTCCGCCATGTTCCCGGCGCCACCGAGCTTCATCATTGTGGCGTTGTCCACGGCGTTCTGGGCCGTGTCACGAGGTGTGGCGGCACTGCGCAAACGTCGTTGATTCGGCCCCAAACCGGGGCCGTGCAGGTCATCGCCCGGTTTCCGTCACCAGTGCGTTGGCTATCGCGGCCACGCCCTGGCCGGCGCCGGTGAACCCCATGCCGTCGGTGGTGGTGGCCGTCACCGATACCGGACAGCCCACCGCAGCGGACAAGGCCTGTTCGGCCTGCATGCGTCTGGAACCGATCTTAGGACGGTTGCCGATGATCACCACGCTGGCCGATACCGGTGCAAACCCGTGTTCCGCCAATACCGATGCGGTATGGCGCAACATGGTCCCTCCGTGCTGCCCGGCACCGGCGGAATCGGATCCCACACCGAACAGGGAGCCGATGTCGCCCAGCCCCGCGGCGGACAGCAGCGCATCGATCAGCGCGTGCGCGGCAACATCGCCATCCGAATCGCCCTCGATGCCGGCACCGTCCCACGGCAGACAGGCCAGCCACAGCGGCCGGTCGGCATCGGGCGCGGCGAACCGGTGGGCGTCGAACCCCTGCCCGATGCGCATGGCGGCGCCGCTCACTTCTTCTTCGACTTCTTGCCCTCGGCCTCCAGACGGGCCAGCGTATCCTGCGCCGCCTCCTCGGGAGCCTCGGTATGGTGGGCCTCGTCACCGGGCTGCGGCTGCTCGTAGCCCAGGTTGACGTCGAGCAGACGCTGGGCCTCCGATTCCTCGATCTTCTCCGACAGCGCGATCTCCGAGGTCAGGATGCTGCGGGCGCGGGTCAGCATGCGCTTCTCCCCCGCGGACAGCCCGTGCTCGTCCACGTCGCGCTGGGCCAGGTCACGCACCACCTCGGCGATCTTGTTCACGTCACCGGTGGCGATCTTCTCCACGTTCAGCTTGTAGCGGCGCGACCAGTTCATCTCCTTCTCGATAATCGGCGTGCGCAGGATCTCGAACACCTTGGAGACCTCGTTCGCGTCGACGATGTCACGCACCCCCACCTTCTTGACATTGTCGACCGGCACGTTGATGACCAGACCATCCGATGACAGCACCGACAGCTGCAGGTACTCGCGGGTGACGCCCCGCACCGTCCGTTCGGTGATGGCCTCCACCTTCGCGGCGCCGTGACGCGGATAGACGACCATATCGCCGACCTTGTAACCCATGAATCCTCCGTGAATAGGTACGCAAAACTCGAATAATTATGCCGTATGGCGTGGACTCACCCATTTTCCCGATTTTTTTCGACATATGCCGCCACAATGGACCATTCCATGCGTACACTTTTGCTATGACCAATAACATCAATGAAGATATTGTCGCTGTACCTGTCAATCAGGGAGTGCTCGATTCGGTGAGCAACGCCGAATTCTACAACCCCCACGAAGTGCTCGGTGGCCACTTGGGCATCGGCGAGCATGAGGACTGCGTCACCATGCGCGTCCTGCGCCCGCTGGCCAAAACCGTCACCATCGTCACCCAGGACGGCGAATACGAGGCATCCCACGAATACAACGGCGTGTTCATGGCCGTCATCCCGGCCGTAGCGACCGAAACGGGGCATGCCGTTCCCGACTACCGCGTGCGCACCTGCTACGAGGACGGCCCGACGATCGTGGAGGACGACCCGTACCGCTACCTGCCCACGCTCGGGGAGATGGACACCTACCTGTTCGGCGAGGGTCGCCATGAGCGCCTGTGGGAGGCCCTGGGCGCCCATGTCCGGCGTTTCGACGACCCGATGGGCGGCGCGGACGGCACCCCCGGCGAGCAGCTGGTCGGTACCTCGTTCTCCGTCTGGGCCCCGAACGCCCATGCCGTGCGGGTGGTCGGCAACTTCAACAGCTGGGACGGCCGCCGTCACGCCATGCGCGAACTGGGCTCCTCCGGCGTGTGGGAGCTGTTCATCCCGGGCGTGCAGGCCGGGGAGATCTACAAGTACCAGATCCTCAACGCCAGCGGCGAATGGGTGATGAAGGCCGATCCGATGGAGCGCTCGCACGAGGTGCCGCCGCGCACCGGCTCGATCGTCGTCGAATCGACGCACGAGTGGGATGACGACGCCTGGATGGAGCACCGCCGCGCCACCAACCCGCACGACGGCCCGGTCAGCATCTACGAGGTGCATGCCGGCAGCTGGCGTCAGGGGCTGGATTACCGCGGTCTGGCCGACGAGCTGGTCGAGTACGTGTCCAAGGAGGGCTTCACCCATGTGGAGTTCATGCCGTTGGCCGAACACCCGTTCGCCGGATCGTGGGGATACCAGGTCACCGGCTACTACGCGGTGGATTCGCGCCAGGGCGGCCCGGACGACTTCAAGTACCTGGTCGACAGGCTGCATCAGGCCGGCATCGGCGTGATCATGGACTGGGTCCCCGCCCACTTCCCGAAGGACGGCTTCGCGCTGGGCCGCTTCGACGGTACGCCGCTGTATGAGGATCCCGATCCGATGCGCGGCGAGCACCCGGATTGGGGCACCTACGTGTTCAACTTCGGACGCCGCGAGGTGCGCAACTTCCTGGTGGCCAACGCCTGCTTCTGGCTGGACGAGTACCACGTCGACGCGCTGCGCGTGGACGCCGTCTCCTCGATGCTGTACCTGGATTACAGCCGCGAGCCCGGGCAGTGGCGTCCGAACATCTACGGCGGCCGCGAGAACCTGGAGGCCATCGACTTCCTCAAGGAGGCCTGCGCCACCGCGTACAAGAACAACCCCGGCATCATGATGATCGCCGAGGAGTCCACGGCGTATCCGGGCATCACCGCCCCGACCGACGCCGGGGGCCTCGGATTCGGCCTGAAGTGGAACATGGGCTGGATGCATGACACGCTGCAGTACCTGCACGAATCCCCGATCAACCGCAAGTGGCACCACGGCGAGATCACGTTCTCGATGGTCTACGCCTATTCGGAGCACTACGTGCTGCCAATCAGCCATGACGAGGTGGTCTACGGCAAGGGCTCCCTATTCGGCAAGATGCCGGGCGACGACTGGCAGCGCTACGCCGGCGTGCGCGCGCTGTTCGCCTACCAGTGGGCCCACCCGGGCAAGAACCTGACGTTCATGGGCAACGAGCTCGCCCAGTACGGCGAGTGGAACCACAACGCCTCGGTGGACTGGGATTGCCTGAACTGGGAGGAGCACCGCGGCGTGCAGCGCCTGGTCGCCGACCTCAACGCCCTGTACAAGGCCTCCCCCGCCCTGTGGAGCCAGGACTTCGACCCGGCGGGATTCCAGTGGCTGACCAGCGACGACGCCGACCACAACACGCTCAGCTTCATGCGTGTCGGCAAGGACGGCGAGCAGATGGTGGTCGTGGTCAACTTCTCCGGCAACGCCTGGCAGGATTACCAGGTGCCGCTGCCCAAGGGCGGCCGCTGGCGCGAGGCGCTGACCACCGACGACGCCAAGTACGGCGGCTCGGACATCCACAATGGCACCTTTGAGGCAGTCGCCGGGGAGTACCATTCGCGCGACTGGTCCGCCAAGCTCACGATTCCGGCTCTGGGCGCTGTATTCTTGGTACCGGAGGACTGAAAGGCGGATTCCATGATCAACACGGCACTACGGCAGGCAACACCACGCACGGTTCTGGTGGTGGAGGACGAACCGACGCTGGCGACGGCGATTGCGCAACGCATCACGGCCGAAGGCTGGACGGCGCGCGTGGCGTCCGACGGGGCCAGCGCGGTGCAGGCCGCGGCCCAGCTCAAGCCGGATCTGGTGATCATGGACATCATGCTGCCCGTCATGGACGGCCTGGAGGCGACCAAGCGGATCGTCGCCGCCAGGCCCGTCCCCGTGCTGATCCTGACCGCCCGTGACGACGAGGCCGACAAGGTCACGGGTCTGGGCGCGGGCGCCGACGACTATATGACCAAACCGTTCTCGATGCGCGAGCTCATCGCCCGGTGCAAGGCGCTGCTGCGCCGCGTCGAACGGGCGAAGGCGATCGCCAAGAACTCCGAGAACGAGAAGGTGCTGGACTTCGGTTCGCTGGTCATCGACCCCGCACAGCGCATCGTCACGATGAACGGCGAGCCCGTCCACCTGACCCCCACGGAGTTCGATCTGCTCGCCACGCTGGCGCGTAAGCCCAAGTCCGTGCTCACCCGGGAGAAGCTGCTCGAAGAGGTGTGGGACTGGGTCGACGCCTCGGGCACGCGCACCGTGGACTCGCATGTCAAGGCGCTCCGCCATAAGCTCGGATCCCAGACCATCCGCACCGTGCACGGTGTGGGGTATGCCTTCGAGCCGCCGGAGCAGGAGCAGCACGAGTGACAGCCAAACGCACTCCGTCCAGACGTTTCAGGGCCGTTCCGCATACGGAACGGCCCATTGGCGTATTATCCTCGCTGAAGACGGAGCTGGCGGTCATCATCACCATCTCCACCGCCATAGCCTTCGTCATGGCCTGGTTCCTGCTGAAATTCGGCTGGAGCGGATGGATCGCCATGCCGTTGACGCTGATCGTGTCGCTCGGCATCACCTACTTCTTCTCCCGCGGACTGACCTCGCCGCTGCGTCAGATGCGTGATGCGGCGAAGGCCATGGCCGACGGCGACTACACCGTTCGCGTGCACACCGGCACCGACAGCAACGACGAGGTGGGCCAGCTGGCGCGCTCGTTCAACGAGATGGCCGAGGAACTGGAACATGCCGACCAGATGCGGCGGGACATGGTGGCCAACGTCAGCCATGAGCTGCGCACGCCCGTCTCCGCCCTGCAGGCCATGGTGGAGAACATGGCCGACGGCATCGTGGAGCCGACGCCGGCGAATCTGGAGAGCATCCTCAACCAGACCCATCGTCTCTCCGATCTGATCGCCTTCCTGCTCGACCTGTCCAGGATGGAGGCGGGGGCCGCCAGCCTGCAGATCGAATGGTTCGACTTCCGCGAATTCATCGACGACACGGTCGAGCCGTTGGAGATCGCCGACGGCGGACATGGCCACACCATCCGGGTCCTGATTCCGGAGGATATCCGCATGGAAGGCGATCAGGACCGGCTGCGCCAGCTGTTCACGAACATCATCGCCAATGCGCTCAAGCATTCGGCGGACGGCACCGAGGTGCTCATCGAGGCACGCGAGGACGAGGATGAGGGCGTGATCGTCACCAACGTGGTCAATTACGGCTCGCAGATTCCCCAGGAGGCGCGATCGGATATCTTCCGGCGCTTCGTCAAGGGCAAAACCGGTCCGGGCACGGAATCGGGCGGCACGGGGCTGGGGCTGTCCATCGCACGATGGGCGGCGCAGCTGCACGGCGGCACCGTCGCCGTGGTAGACGATTCCCGCGGCGCCGATTTCGAGATCAGGCTGCCGAAGTATCATCTCGCGCAACCGAATCCCGAACCGTAGCGGCATCCGGTTGCGGCGTATAGGCCACGGACAGGCAGGTGACGACCTGGGCGCCGGAGAATCGGAGCGCGTCGGCGCATTGCCGCATCGTGGCCCCGGTCGTCACGATATCATCCACGACGATGGCATGCGCCTGCCGGCACAGTTCCGGCCGCCGCACGGCGATGCGTCCGCTGACGCGACGGCTGCGCTGGCCCCCACCCATCTGCACGGACCGTCCGCGGACGTGGTCCATCGTGAGCAGGGGAACCACACGCGCATCGACCCCCATATCTTGACACGCCCGCGCCACGGCGGCCGCCAGCACGGTGGTGTGGCGACGTCCCCGCCGGTGCACCGAAGCCGATGAGGATGGCGCCGGAACCACCAGGACGGTACGCATCCCGCCCACCGTCGCCTGCAGGCACCGGACGGCCAGGACGGCCATCGCCTCGGACAACGGCCCGTCACACTCCTCGTCGTGATGGTCCTTCCACCCCAGGATCACCCGACGCACCGCACCCCCATACCACGCGCACGCGTATCCCAGCCCCATGGATGTGCCCGGCATGTCGAACGCCACCGTCCTATCCAGCAGCTCCCGGCACTCGCCGCAGACCACGGCGTCGGGGGCATCGCACCCCGCGCAGCCGCGGGGCAGCACCACATCGCGAATCGCGCCCAACCATGCCGAAATCCCCATGCATCTCATCACAGCACCATGGCGGTGCCTCGGCAACCGACGGCGTGTCCCATCCCCTATGACAGGCGGGCGATCAGCTCGTCGCACAGCCGCGCGGTATCCTCCGGGCCGGTGACGCGGACGGCCAGGCTCCCCGCCTCGGCCGCCGGATAATCGTTGCCGTCCGGCGACATGCGGTCGCCGACGAACATGATCCTGTCCACCGGCAGGTCGAGCGACGACGCCAGCTCGCGGATGGCGAACGCCTTGTCATACCCGCGCAGCGAGATGTCGACGCTGGTGGTGCCGCCCGCACGGACCTGCAGTTCGGGCAGATCGGCGGCGACGGCGCGCACGAGCCCGTTCCGCTTGGCGCCATCCGGATCCCACCGTTCGCGGATCTCGACCGGCGCCTGCTGCCCCAACGCCGAGAACGTGATCTGGCTGCCGCGGTCCTCGATGCGCGGCCCCCACGTGTCCTCCAGCCACAGCCCCAGTTCCTTGGCATGGTCGGTCAGCGACGCCACGGCGGCATCGCGCAGGTCGGCGTCCAGATCATGCGCATACACGCACCGCCAGTCATCGCCATCCCAGCGGTAGTATCGGGTTCCGCTGGTCGGCATCAGATGCAGATGAGAGCGATCGGCGTGGGCGTCCAGCACGTCGAGGATCTGACTGACGACCAGCCCGTACCGGCCGCCGGTGATCACCGCCACCGGCAGCAGCGTGGTGAGCGTGGAGAACCGTTCCGCCATCCAGGGCAGCATCGGTTTGCGGGAGCGGGCGAGCGTGTTGTCCAGATCGAACGCGACGGCGCGGATCCGCGCGCAGACGGCGTCCATATCCAGCTGGGTCCACGAGGGTACGTCAATAGGGGCCACGTCGCTTCCTTTCTTACCACGTCATAGTCAGTATGGTAGCGCAATGGCCGTGTCTTGGCATAAGGTGGGAACCATGTTCCAACCTCCATGGGAAGCGAAGGTCTATCGCAACAGGCACGGCCGCGGCATCAGGACGCCGATGTTCGGCGCACGCCTGCCCCGGTACCGTACCCGAGGCGGCATGTTCGACGATATGGTCGCCGCGCAGATCCGACGGTTGAACGACGCATGGCCGGAGCTGATCCGGCCGTTGCAGTTCGCCGTGGAGGATGTGCCGCCCTCCGACCCCGCCCCATGGGAGCCACGGCGCTGCAATTCCTCGCAGTGCTTCGCCGCCTCGCACGGCATCCCCGCCCGCGTGGTGCTGTACCGCATGCCGATACAATCCCGGTCCCGGACCAAGCTCGACATGCAGCTGATCATTCGGGACGAACTGGTCGGACGTATCGGCGAACTCTACGGACGGCGTCCCGAGGAGATCGATCCGGACTGGGGTCTGTGACGCCTCAGCGAATCACCGCACGATCGGATTGGGACAGAACCGTCTCCTGGACCGGCGTCAACGCCGTGGTCTGCAGGTTCGCCAATCCCGCCAACCCGGACTCGTCCACATCGGGCTGGGACAATCGCACGCCCCACACCACGGATTCCGAAGGATCATCCACCATGATCACGGCCGCGTCCTCGCCGAGGTCCGTCACCGCCAGGTCGACGGCGGCGCCGTCTTCAAGATCGATCTGGCGCTCCCCCACATGACGGCCGTCGGCGTCATAGGCGTGCATCGTCACCGAGGTGCGTTCCCCGGAGACATTGGCCACAGTCAACTCGCCACGGGTATCGGACGGCACGGCAACGGCCGAGGCCGCCGCGGCGGTTCCGGGGAGCGCCACGGTGAAGTCGGATTGTCCGTCGTCGCCGCCCCGTTCGGCAAGGGCCATGGCATTGACCGCCGCGTCGGATTCGATGACGACGCCCAGCGTATGCTCGGGAGCCTCGCCCAGGTCGAACATCGTCACGCGACCGGCGTCCAGCTGCCCCTCATCGGCCGCCGTCGTCCCCTGCGCCGTCAGCCATGACACGGTGACCGAGGCGGTTTCCTCCGCACGCACCGTCACCCGCACGGCATCCCCCTCGCGCACCGAGGGGATGACGGCATCGGACGACGACTGTGAGACGGGCGGGATATAGTCGATGCCCTGGGGGTTCAGCCCATCCATCCGCGTCATCCGCACCACCGCGGCCACCGGCGTCTCGTCGCTGTCGAGCGTGACGAACAGGCCGTCCTGTCCGGAGGCGGCCGCTGCCAGATCGACCGAGGATTCGCCATGGGCGTCGACGGTCAGCGTATTGCCCGTGGTCAACGATATCGCCTCGCCATCCGAGCTGCCCCATACCCGCATGGTGACGGCCGTGGCACGATCCGACGGGTTGGACACCACCAGCTCCTGGGTGGTGCCGGTGGCGGTCGCCGGCAGCATGAACGACTGGCTGAGCGACGGCACCACGCAGGTCGCCGCCGCCACACCACGCAGGTCGCCGTCGGTGGCCCAGGACGCGACGCTGCCCGCCGCGCCGGTTCCGTCCTCGGAGGCCGTCAGACGGGTGTCGAACAGGGTCGGGCCGTCGTCCACGGCACCGGAGAGGACGGCTATGGCGTCCGCGTCATCGCCGTCGGACAGGCGTTCGGCCTCGGCGTCGGCGTTCGCCATCGGCGTCACCGAGGACATGTAGACGGATCCGAGCGCGGCATATCGGGCCGACGACGTGATATTGCCCGACGATGCCTGGAACTCGCTGTCTCCGTACGAATCCGAGTCCATCAGCGCCATGCGCCCGGGGCAGTACTGTTCGATCCGTTCCGTGCTGACGTCATAGGCGCCCGCGGCCGAGCCGCCGGCGTCATCGACCAGTCCCGTCCACGGCCGATAGCATACGAATACCGCCATCAACGCTATCAGCACCACCGCGGACACGACGGAAACCGACACCTTGCCCGCCAATCCCGCTGCGGACGAACGGGCATATCGACGAGAATCGGTCATGATTCCTCCCAATCATATCGATGCGACCGCGGCCACGCCACCACGCAGTACAGCACGATGACCACGCCCATGCACCACAGCCAAGCCCTACGCCAGACGCTGGACTGAATCTCACGCTGATGCGCGGTGTCGATGCCTTGGTGCAGCGGATCGATCAGCGTGAATCGGAAGTACGTGCCGTCGGCGTTGCTCACCACGGATTGCACACCGTCCGAGGCGGTGATATTAGCGGACAACTGATCACCGGCCTCTTCGCTGTCCGCACTGCCGGTGGATACATAGATGCCCCCGAATCCCAGCGAGGCGATATCGGCGATCGCCTGGGCGTCGGCGTTCGCCATCAGGCGCGCCGCCGCGGACGCCAACAACTCGTCGGCCTCGTCGTGGATGCCGGAGACCTGCTGGGCGCGCTGCCCGACGGAATTGTCGATCACATCCCCCAGTCCCGTACGCATCACGGCGTATTCCACATGGTTGTTCGACCGTGCGGCAACGGCAAGGATGCGGTGCGCCGGATTCTGTTCCAGATAGTCCACGGCCACCATCGGCAGTCCGCCGCCGGAGGAGGACAGTCCCGCATCATGCCGCGTCAGGCCATACCCCGACCATACGCAGACCCCCGCGGCCAAGACCACGGCCAGCAGCGCCCGCCCAGCTACGGTCAGACGCATACGGGCCCGCCGGTCCCCCCGGCCGGACAGCGGGTCGAACCGTTTCACGGCCATGCCCGCCACCATGCAGGCGCATGACATCAGTCCCAGCAGGCACATGACGACTCCGGGCAACGCCGTTCCGGCGGCCGCGCCGTCATCGCCCGCCCCGGTGGCCACCCGCACGGACAGCAGCGCCGCCGCGGCACCGGCGATCACGACCACCCACATCATGCGCGAGGCGCGCAGCACGAACGGCAGCGCCAACGACACGACGGCCAGCACCGCCACAACGGCACACACGCCGAGCACCGCCACCTGCAGCCACAGCTGGTCGCCGGACACGGTCAGCCCGAACGCGCGCATCAGCACGCCGGTCAGGGACAACGCCGCCGGCTCCCCGCCGGCCGCCGCATCCGGTACGGTGGCGTCGCCGAACAGCTGACGCCATGCCCCGTCGCCGAAGCGACGGATCACGTTGACCAACGTCGGGGCCAGCACCAGAGCGGCGGGCAACGGGATCAGCAGCAAGGTGGCGCGATGCCGACGCACGAAGACGAAGAACACCAGGAACGTCACCACCAGCGGCAGCAGCAGCTGCGGTTCGGCCGCCACCACGGGGATGAAGCACAGCGCCGACGCCGCTGCGGCCTGCACCGACTTGTGCGGCCTGACCGGGTCCTCGGTCCGGTACATGCCCACGGCGCGGAACGCGAAGGCGAACGCCGCGGGCAGGAACACCATCACCGTCAGCATCGGCAGATTGGCCGAATCGTACAATCCCAGTCCCAGGGACAGAGCGAACCACAGCAGCGCCGCCGTGACGCGCACAGCATCCGAACGGGTGAACACGCCGGCCAGGGCCCAGAACGACAGCACACTCAACGGCGCCGCGGCGAACAGCAGCAGCGCCGTGGCCGCAGCCACATGGCCCAGCGTGCACACCGAAGCCACCATCAGCACCAGCAGCCACGGCGTGGGCGGCGCGGGTACGCCCGTGCCGGTGCCGAACGCCCATGAGGAGGTCGCGGCCTCCACCAGCTGCGAGAACGTGGCATCCGTGGGAACCCACGCATCCGAGACGACGGCCGCCCCGCCGAACACCGCACGGAGCACCGTCCAATGCGTGCCGGCCACAACGGCGAACGCCGCGATCGCGGCCAGGAGCACCGCGGTCCACCGGCATACCGAACGACGCAGCAGATGCTCGCGGGCCAACGGATTGAGCACCACGGTGTCGCGCTGGTCGGAGAACGCCTGGCTGCGGTCGCGCCACTGCCCGATCTGCTGGCGGGTCGCCGACAACACCGACAGGCGCGCCAACGGCACCGTGCCCTGACGCACCACCCGTTTCCTGGCCCGCACGGCCGCCGGCAGCGTGCCCAGCGCGCGCCATGGCAGCGCCAGCTCGCACAACGCCGTATACGGCTGCTTGCGTGACAGCCTCACCACCGCCATTACCACGGAACGCAGCAGTCGCCATATCCATAGGAACGGCCACCACACCGTACGGATATCCGTGTAGTAATACCGCTGCTGCGCCTCCAGCACCCCCATGGCCGTGTCGTAGGCGTCCTCCTGGGCCACCGGTTCGCCCTCATGGGTGCGGATGCCCTCGAATCTGGCCCTCCGGTGCGCCACCTCGGCGGTGGGCACCACCACCACGCGGCCGCCTCCCAGGCAGATGCGCCGGCACAGGTCATCGGCCTCGGTGAAGCTGCCGAACCACGGATCCGTCCCCCCGGTGGTCTGCAACGTGGACAGCGGCATCAACGCGCCGGCCAGGGACACGGCGAACACATCCTGCCGGCCGTCATACTGCTCCTGGTCCGGTTCGCCGTCCACCACCAGGGATTCCAGATGATGCCTGCCGGCATACGATCCCACGTTATGCAGGTTCTCCCCGCTCCAGTCCAGCTGTTTGGCACCGAGCAGCGATGCGGTGGGCGTATTGCGCCGCGCCTCCAGCAACGCCTCCAGACAGGCATCGGCCGGCCTCGAATCGTCATGCAGCGTCCACAGCGCGGACACGGCGCGTTCCAGCCGTGCGTATTTCAGCCCACGCATCACCGCGTCGAAGAACGAACGTGCGCCTGCGGCGCGGACGATCTGTATGCTCAGCGCCTGGTCGGGTTCCCCGTCCCGCAGCGGCACTTCGGAATGGACCGGCTGCCCCGTCAGCCCGGTGCAGTCCGCCACGATCACGGTTCCCGGCAGCACGGTCTGGTTCAGCACGGCGTGCATGGTGTCGCCAAGGAACCGGAGATCCCCCTCGACCGTGATCACGACGGCCACCGTATGGTCCACGGCCCGCTTGTGCAAGGGCATGGCCGCCGCCTGCTCGGCGATAATCCGCTGAATGTCGCTGTTGCCTGTGGAATTCATAACTCCCAGTGTACGCAACGGGTGCCCGCGCGCTACGCCCGTCCCCTGCGCTCCTTCTTATACCTACGACGTTCGCGTTCGCTCATGCCGCCCCAGATGCCGAATCGCTCGTCGTGTTCGATGGCCCAATCCAGGCACTGTTCACGCACCTCGCACTGGGCGCACACGCGCTTGGCGTCCCGGGTGGATCCGCCCTTCTCCGGAAAGAACGCCTCCGGATCGGTCTGCGAGCACAACGCCTTATGCTGCCATGACAGATCGTCGCCCGACTGGAACAACCCCCACAACTTGGATAGCGGCTCATCGGCGGATTCGTCCATGACCCCCCACATGTTGTCCTCCTTGCCTAGGCCGTGTGCAATCGATTCGCTTAAATTACACACTTGTCACTTGGGATTTGTCAAATCAAAAGCCGTGTCAATACCGCCCTTTAAGGGGTGCAGATGCTATATTGCCCCTTCCGTACATGCCGGCTCTGTTCCGATTCGGTGAACATCATGGCCCCGTATTCCCATTTTGGGGCATTGTTCAGGTCGGTGGCTTACAATCTATTCCGTTCAACCGCGACGGGCGCTCATAACCCGCAACCAGGAAGGCGACGACGTGACCTCACACCGCAGGACCAACCGCACAATCCCCAACATCGCGGGAAGCATCGCCTCGCATCCACGGCACAGCAGCCAATACCGCATCAGTCACGTTGTGCGCACCGTTCTGGTATCCATCCTATTGGCGGCCCTCACATTCGTCGGCACCGCAGCCGCGGCCGTGTGGGTGGATATCAACAGCACCATCGAGCAACGGTCGTTCACCCTGCCGGTGCAGGCGGACGATGCCGACAAGGACAACGAGCCCCAGCTGGTGGACGTGAACGCCGGCAAGCCGGTCAATGTGCTCCTCCTGGGTCAGGACACCCGCGAGGGCGACGGCAACGCCGCCGTGGGCGGCAGCGACGACTCGACCGCGAACCTCCACAATGCGGACACGACGATCGTGGCGCAGATCGCCGCCGACCGCTCCTATATCAATCTGGTTTCGATCCCCCGCGATTCCATGGTCGACGTCCCCAGCTGCTCCACGGCCAACGGCACCATCCCCGCGCAGTATTACGTGCAGTTCAACTCGATCTTCGCCAACGCCTACTCCTACGGGGGCGATCTGGCGTCCGCGGCGGGCTGCACGGTGAACGCGGTGAACGCGCTGACCGGGCTGGACATCCAGGAGGTCGTGGTTGTGGACTTCCAGGGCCTGAGCAGCATGATCGACGCGCTGGGAGGCGTGGACATCTGCATCCCGTTCGACACCCAGGACACCTATACCGGCCTGGACCTGAAGCGCGGCATGCAGCACCTCGACGGCACCCAGGCCACGCAGTACGCCCGCATGCGCCACGGCACCGGCACGGACGGCTCGGACGTCATGCGAACGACACGACAGCAATACCTCATCAAGTCGTTGCTCAACGAGGCGCTCAGCAAGAACCTGTTCACCAACAGCCCGCAGCTCTACCAGCTGGCCCGCGCCGCACTGGAATCGCTCAACATCAGCGACGGCCTGGCGGACGCCGCCACCCTGGCCGGACTGGCCATGAGCCTGAAGAACCTGGACTCCTCGCGTCTGTACGCGCAAACCGTTCCGGTGGTCGCCGACCCCTACAATCCCACGGCCCGCGTCGTCTGGTCCGACGCCGCCGACGCCGTCTGGGAGAAGCTCCGGACCAACCAGCCGCTGACGGCCCAATCCGACGACGGCCAGTCGGCGGACGGCACCGCCGACTCGTCCGAGACGCCGTCCGACACGCCTTCGGACACCGACGTCTCCCAGCAGACCACGCAGGACGGCACCGACACCGGCACCGAGCAGACGCAGCAGGCCGCGCCCGATCCGAACACCGGACTGGTCACCTCCGTCGACCCCTACACCCTGCAGGAAGTGCTCACCGACCCCGCCACGGGCGGCATCGTCGACCCGGAGACCGGTTCCATCTCCGACCCGCTCACCGGGCAGTACATCGGCATGGCCGACCAGTACATCATGTACACCTTCTGCCGGGTCTCATGACACGGTAATGTGCTGTTCCTGCGCAGGATTACCCGCCGCATCGATGATATGTCCCTCCACCGTGTAAAAACGACTGGAGACAGACACACTGGAGGGACATATGGCCGAAGAACAGGGAGACACTGGTATGCCGGGCGTACCGCCCAGTTTCATACCGTCGGCCAGTCGCCAGCGTCCCTCCTCCCCCAGCGTGGACGCGGCACCGCCCAGTTTCATCCCGCCCTCGCGCAAGCGTGCCGCCAAGCCGGCCGCCGTCACCCCGGCACCCGCCTCGTCCACGGGACCGGCGCAACAGATGCCGCAGAGCTTCCAACCGGCATCCAAGCCCGCACGTCGGGCCGCGGGGTCCTCGCGTTCGGCAGCATCGCAACGGACCGTGCCCCCCGCCACGCCGCCACGAACCGTGCCGAATACCCCCATGAACGTCCGAGCCGCGGCACCGGCGGCCGCCTACGGCTCCACGATGGCCGTGTCCGCACAGCCTCCACGCCGCCGCAGGCATATCGGACGCATCATCGTCAGCGTCCTGCTCGTTCTCATACTGGCTGCGGCGCTCGGCCTGTTCGGCGTGTGGAACTGGGTCGACGGCAAACTCATCAAAACCCCCTGGCTGACGGACCGCGCCGATACGCCCGCATCCACGTGGCTGGTGCTCGGTTCCGACGAACGTGAAGGCGGCGACAGCGATATCGTCGGGTTCCGCACGGACACGATTCTGGTGCTGACCAAACCCCGTGAAGGCAGCAGCTCGCTGATCTCCATTCCTAGGGATTCGCTGGTCTCGATCGACGACTACTACCTGAAGATCAACGCGGTGAGCCAGCTGTATGACGGACAATCCCTGGTCAGTGAGGTCGAGCAGATCACCGGGCAGAAGGTCGACCATGTGGCGCAGATCAAGTTCAACGGTCTCAAGGACGTGGTCAACGCGCTCGGCGGCATCGAACTGTGCTACGACAGCGATGTGAACGACCCCTATTCCGGATTGCAGTGGCAGGCCGGCTGCCATACGGCCGACGGCGACACCGCACTGGCCTTCTCGCGCATGCGCTACGCGGACGCCACCGGCGACTTCGGCCGCGGGGACCGCCAGCGGCAGGTCATCGGGGCCATCATGGACAAAGGACTGTCCTCCGGAACGCTCTCCAACCCGGGCACGGTGATGTCCGTGGCGGACACCACGTTGAACGCCATCACCGTTGACGAGCAGACCAACCCGTACACCCTGCTGATGATGGCGCTGGCGTTCCGCGACGCCACCGGCGCATCGGGAATCACGGGCTCCGTGTACTGGTCCAACCCCGACTACTACGTGGACGGCGTGGGTTCCAGCGTGCTGCTGGACGACCAGCGCAACCTGGAACTGTTCACCGCATTGGCCGACGGCACGCATGAGCCCGGCGTGGTGGGCACCCTCGCCGAGAGCCAGTGACCCCGGCGACACGCCGATTCCGATAGCCTTCGACCACATCGCCCCGTTCGCCTTGCCTCCTGCCGTGCCAACGGTCAGACTGAAGGCATGAAGGGCACACATCGACATACTCGACCCCCTGCTCGGACCGCGGACCGCCGCCGACTCAGGGCCAGACGGCTGAGCCTCGCCGCGGCCGTGGCACCGGCCATCGCCCAGCTGATATTGCTGGGGGCGATGGCGGTGGAGCAACGCTGGATGTTCGTGCTCATGATCATGCCGGGGCTGGTCGGGTGTTTGGCCTCGCTCCTGGTGATGGTCACCCGCGGCGACGACCCCTCCCGGTCAGGACCGCAACCCGAGGAGCGATCCGGGCCGTCCGACGATTTCGGCGCCATCGCCATGCTGCCGTTGGAATCGGTGCTCGGCCTGCGCGACGATCCCGTGATGTGGCGGCCGATTGTGGCGGGCTGGCTCGACGGCGCACATACCGACGTGCCCATAGGCACCACCGCCGAGGGCGTCGCCACCCTGGACATCGCCGCGCAGGGACCGCACGCCCTGGTTGCGGGGACCACGGGATCCGGCAAATCCGTGCTGCTGCAGAACTGGTGTCTGGCGTTGGCGGTCCGCAACCCTCCCGATACGCTGCATTTCGTGTTCCTCGACTTCAAGGGCGGATCGACGTTCAGCCAATTGCGGGGTCTGCCCCATACGGCGGGCATCGTCGACGACCTGGACATCAGGCACGCCGCCAGGGCGATCATCGGCCTGGAACGTGAGCTCAAACGCCGTGAACGGCTGGTGGCGGAGGCCGGGGTGCCCTCCATCGATCGGCTGGGCAACGCGCAGCCATCCATCATCATCGTGATCGACGAGTTCCATGTGCTCCGGCAGCAGCTGCCCGACGCCATCGAACGGTTCATCCGCATCGCCTCGTTGGGCAGGTCCCTGGGCATGCATCTGATCGCCTGCACTCAGCACCCCCTCGGGCAGGTGCATGCGGAGATGAAGTCGAATATGGCGTTGAACCTGTGCCTGCGGGTGCGTGACGGCATGCAATCCTCGGAATTGATCGGCTCGTCCGCCGCCGCAGGCATCCCTCCGACGATGCCCGGCGCGTTCTACAGCAACGACGGCGTCACCGTCACCCCCATCCGCAGCTGCGCCCCGGCCGACGCACGGTCCATCACCGCGGCCATCGGCATGGCGTGTCGTTTTCACGGCACCCGGCCCGCCGATCCGCTGTTCACCGCGCCCCTGCCCGCACGCGTTGCCTGCGGCGACGGCGCGTATGTTGCCCGCGATTCCGTGCCGTTCGCCCTGGGGGACGACGGCGCTCGCTTCCACGACGTCGTCCTGCAGCCGCAGGAGGGCGGCATCGCCATCATCGGGGGCAGGGGCCGGGGCAAGACCACCGCATTGCGCATGCTGGCGGCGAGCTGGGGTGCGCGCGGTGACGTGGCGCTGACGGTGACGTATCTTTCCGAGGGAGCATACGTCGACGCGGCGGATATCCGCACGGTTCCCCTACCGCCGTCCGGAACGGGGAGGGATTCGGCCGCACGGCATCGGGCATGGCTGATCGACGACGCGGATATGGTGTTCAATCCCGCATACGACCGGACCTGCACCGACCGGATACGGCGCAATCTGTATCGGGAGGGCGTGGCCCTTGTTGTGGCGGTGGAGCATCCGCACAGCCTGCAACGCCCCGACTTCTTCCGCGCCAAGCTCATCTTCCCCTCCGGCGACCGCGCCACCGATCTGATGAACGGCATCCCCTCCGAACTGCTGAACCAATTCGGCCATGAGGAATTGACCACACCCGGCCGGGGCGTGCTGGTCGAACCCGGCAGGGCCACCGTGGTGCAGTGCATGGTTCCTTCCGGTTCCTTCACCATGCCTGCGTTTTTTCCCGGCGAAACCTCTTGAAAAATCGATGATTTCGTGGTTATCTGAATAATGTTTGTTCCGGAAGTCGGATATTGCGATTGAGGAGTGCGAGGAAACCATGAGCAGCGCTTACGATTGGCGAGCCAAAGCCGCGTGTCGGGACAAGGATCCCGAACTGTTCTTCCCCGTCGGCAACACCGGTGCCGCCTATCAGCAGATCGAGGAGGCCAAGGCCGTGTGCCGGACCTGCAAGGTCATCGACGCCTGCCTCAAATGCGCTCTGGACACCAATCAGGATTACGGTGTCTGGGGTGGCCTCAGCGAGGACGAGCGGCGCGCGCTGAAGCGTCGCGCCATGCGCGCCCGCCGCTCCCAGGCCATGCAGATGCAGGTATGAGGGATTAAGACCGGTCAACCGATGGCGAGGGGCCTTCCGCGAATGGCGGAAGGCCCCTCAGCGTATCCGCGCGACTCCCGCGCATCCGGCATGGACCGCGGGAGTCGCCGGTCAGGATTCGTTCTGCGCGGCGCGCAGCTTCATGTCCAGGATGACGCGGGTGCCGCCCTCGCGACGGGGCTTCCAACGCACGGTGCCGCCGAAGTCGTTCTTGACGAAGGTGTTGATGATCTGCGTGCCCAGACCGGATCCGGAGGAACGAGCCATGCCGTTGTTCTCCTCCTGCTCCAGGCCCACGCCGTCGTCCTCGACCACCACGTTGAGGTTGTTGCCGCCGCGGCCCACGGATATCGTGATATGGCCCTCCTTGCGGCCTTCGAACCCATGCTCGATGGCGTTGGTGATCAGCTCGGTGAGCACCAACGACAGCGGTGTGGCGTCCTGCGCCGGCATCATGCCGAATTTGCCTATGAAATCGATGTCGATATGCTGGTCGCGCATCGTGGCCAGGTCCACGCTCATCTTCAGCAGTTTCGAGATCACCTTGTCGAAGTCAACGATTTCGTCGACCGTCTGGCTCAGTCCCTCGTGCACCATCGCGATGGTCTGCACGCGGCGCTGCGCCTCGGCCAGCTCCTTTTTGACCTCCTGGGACTTGGTCTTGCGCGCCTGGAGCCGCAGCAGCGCGGACACCGACTGCAGGTTGTTCTTCACCCGGTGGTGGATCTCGGAGATCGCCGCGTCTTTGGTCTGCAGCTCCTTCTCGCGGCGGCGCAGCTCCGTGACGTCGCGGCACAGCACGATGCCGCCCGTCCTGCCGTTCGCGTCATACAGCGGCAACGAACGCATCGAGACCGCGGAACGGTTCGCGTCGAGTTCGGAATCGACGGCGGCCTTGCCGCTCAACACCAACGGCAGCGTTTCCGGCACCGGATCGTTCTTGTGCAACAGCTGGGTGCCGATCTCGCTCAGGTACTGGCCAATCATGGCACGCAACGACCCCAGACGGCGGAAGCAGCTGATGGCGTTCGGGGAGGCATAGCGCACCACGCCGTCCACGGTCAGCACGATGAACCCGTCCGACACGCGGGCGATATGCCGCTGGCTCATCACCGAATCACAGTACGGGAACTGGCCGCGGGGAATCATCTCATACAACTGCTTGCCGGCGTTGATGCTTTCCGACTCATAGCGGCCGTTCGATTCACGTGTGGCCAGGTTGGTCTCGCGCACCACCAGGCCGAGGGTCTTGCCGTTATGCCGGACCGGCGCATACACGTTGCATACCGTGGACTTGCCCACGGTACGCAGCACGGTGGAACGGAACACGGACCCCGAGCGCATGGCCAGGTCCAGCTCGCCGTACAGGTCCTCGTCCACCTCCTTGCCGACCACGTCCTCCTCACGCAGGCTCATCACGGTGGAGGGGCGGCATTGCTCGGCGATGATGTACCTGCCGTCGCCATTCTGCACGATGAGCAGCAGGTCGGCGAAGCTCAGGTCGGCGATGACCTGCCAGTCCGCCACGAGTTGATGCAGCCATTCGCGGTCGTAGTTGTCCAGATCGGGACGACTCGCCAGTATCTCGGAAAAATCAGCCATGTGCTCCACATTACCCCAGCGCGTGTCCGAATCCAGCGATATCCACAACCTACGATAACGTAGGTTACGGTTGCGTAACCATTATTCGGGAGGACATATGAGCCGGCATACCGACGAGGAGATCGAACGCACACGGGCGGCCGTCATCGAGGCACGAGAGCAGGCGCTGCAGGCCAAGGCCGACGCCGTGCGGATCAAGGCCCGCAACAAGGCCGACAACATCCGCCGCAAGGCGGAGACCAAGGCCAAGCTCGCCATCGCCAAAGGCGAGGCGCGCGCCGCCAGGCTCGAAGGCATCGCCCCCGCCGAGGTGGAGCGCAAGATCAGGCTGGACGTGCACGGCCGTCCGAAGCCGGCCATGCGCGGATGGATCCATCTGGTGGCGGCGCCGCTTTCATTGGCGGCGGGCATCGTGCTGATCTGTCTGGCGCAGGGGGCGGCGCTCAAGTGGGCGTGCGCGGTGTTCATGGTCTGCTCGCTGGTGCTGTTCGCCAACTCCGCCGCCTACCATCTGGGCGATTGGTCGCCGCGCGTCACCGACGTGCTGCGTCGCATCGACCACCTCAACATCTTCCTGCTCATCGCCGGCACCTACACCCCGGTCTCGTTCGCCCTGGAGCCGTTCTGGAGGAACGCCATCATCGGCGGCATGTGGGCCTGCACCTCGGTCGCCATGATCGTGCATGTGATCTGGATCGGCGCGCCACGCTGGCTGTACACCATCACCTACATCGTCTTCGGCGTCTCCGGCGTGGCGTTCATGTGGCTGTTCTGGGTCTCCCCCTATGCCGGCCCGCGGGTGGTGATCCTGCTGGCCGCGGGCGGCGCCTGCTATATCGCCGGCGCCATCGTGTACGCGCTGCGCAAGCCCGACCCCTGGCCCCGCGTGTTCGGATTCCATGAGATCTTCCACTGCGGCACCGTGGCCGGGTACGCGTGCCAGATGGTAGCGATCTACATGGTCATCGTCAGCCTCTGGCAATAAAGGCCGTACACATCCGTGCCGCCATACGGACTCTGATCTATCGTGACCGTGACACAAGTCCGTAATCCTTGGAATTCCAAGGGTCACGAAAATACATCGTGGATAAGATAGATCAGAGTCCGTATGAGGAGGGCATGGCATGGAACGAACAGGCCCCGGTTGCCCTTACGAGCACCGGGGCCTGTTCGATTGATGGGTGTCAGTTCAGCGGCTTGGCGTCCTTGATCGTCACCGAGATCTCGCGGCCGTTGGGGGCCTGGTAGCTCACGGTGTCGCCGGAGTGCGCGCCCATGATGGCGGCACCGATCGGCGATTCGGGGCTGATCACGTCATAATCGGTGGCCACGGCGATGTCGCGGGAACCCAGCACGACCACCATCTCGCGGCCGGCCATATCCATCGTGACCACGGAGCCGTTGCCCACCAGGCCGGCCTCCGGCGCCTCAAGGATCTTGGCGTTGCGCAGCTTGACGATCAGCTCGTTGATGCGCCCCTCGTTCTTGCCTTGCTCCTCACGCGCGGCCTGGTAGCCGCCGTTCTCCGACAGATCGCCCTCGGCGCGCGCGGCGGCGATGCGCTCGGTGATCTCGTCGCGGTACTCCCCCTCACGCCAGGTGAGCTCCTCCTTGAGCTTGTCATACGCCTCCTGCGTCAGCAGGATCGTCTTTTCCTCAGTCATGATTCCTCCTTTTGCACGGACTCATTGGCAGCCAAGTCTAATACGGAAGACGGCTCGGCGCCATGCATGTCCGTCTACGACAAGGCGCCGATCGATGCCGGCGCCTTCCCTTTTCGCGAATATCCGTCAGCGGGTCGAGATGATGTCGATGACGAACACCAGGGTATCGCCGCCGCCGATGCCGGCCTGCGGCACGCCACGGGAACCGTAGCCGTACTCCGGCGGGATGGATACGACCAGTCGGGAGCCGACGTTATGCCCCGGCACGGTCTGGTCCCAGCCCTTGATGACCTGCCCGACGCCGATGCCGAAGCTCGCCGGCTGATGACGCACGAAGCTGGAGTCGAACGGATCGGTGCCGCCCCACACCACGCCGTGATAGTTCACGGTCACGGTATCGCCGCGGCGCACCATCGGGCCATCGCCCTCCACCAGCTCCACGACCTTCAGACCCTTCGGGGCCTCGTCGGACGGGAATTCGATAACGGGCGAAGCGCCGAACTCGGCGTTCACCACAGGCATGCTGTCTGCCATCTTGACCTCCTTCAACACAGAATGTCTCATAGCCTAGCACAACGCCGTCAGCATTCCACCACGTTGACGGCCAGACCGCCCTTGGACGTCTCCTTGTATTTGGCCATCATGTCCTCGCCGGTCTGCTTCATCGTCACGATGGCCTGATCCAGGCTCACGATATGCGAGCCGTCGCCCACCATGGCCATGCGCACCGCGTTGATGGCGGTGTTCGCGCCCATCGCGTTGCGTTCGATGCACGGAATCTGCACCAGTCCGCCCACCGGATCGCAGGTCAGTCCCAGATTGTGCTCGATACCGATCTCTGCGGCGTTCTCCACCTGCTCCGGGGTGCCGCCCAGCACCGCGGCCAGTCCCGCGGCGGCCATCGAACAGGCCACGCCCACCTCGCCCTGGCAGCCGACCTCGGCGCCGGAGATCGAGGCGTTGCGCTTGAACAGGTAGCCCACGGCCCCCGCGGTCAGCAGGAAACGGATCACGCCCTCCTCGTCGGCCACGTCCACGAAATGCCAGTAATACAGCAGCACGGCGGGGATGATGCCGGCCGAGCCGTTGGTCGGCGCGGTGACGATGCGGCGTCCGCCCGCGTTCTCCTCGCTCACCGCCAGCGCGAACAGGTTGACCCACGCGGCGTCCGAGGATTCCAGCACGATGTCGATGCGTCCCGCGTCACGTTTGAGGATGTCGCCATTGGTGGCCAACCGCGCGTACATCCCCGGTGCGCGCCGCGGCACATCCAGGCCGCCGGGCAACACCGGCTCGGTGCTGGAGCAGCCGTTGGCCACGCATTCGCGCATCACGCGCCACACCGTGAGCAGACGTTCACGCACCTCGTCGGCGGGGCGGACCGCGGTCTCGTTCGCCCACACCACATCGGCGATGGACATGCCCTGCCGGCGGCAGATGGCGATCAGTTCGTCGCAGGTGGTGAACGGGTACGGCACCCCCGTATCCGCAGGCGACTCCCCCGTATCGGACCCGGCGGCTTCGTCATCGGATCCGGCATCGGATGGCGCCGTGACGCGTTCATGGTTGCCGACCAGTCGGTCATCCGCATTGCCGCGCTGGATGAATCCGCCGCCGATCGAATACCACACCTGTTCGTCCACAGTGCCGCCGTCCGCGTCGAACGCCTCGAACCGCATCCCGTTGGGGTGGGCGGCCAAGCGCCGCCACTGGTCAAACACCACGTCACGGCCGTAATCGAAGCCGATAACGCGTGTGCCGTTCAGCGCCAGGCTGCCGGCATCCTCGCATGTCTCACGGATATGCAGCAGGTGATCGGTATCCACGGTTTCGGGCAGATGGCCTTCCAATCCCGCCACCGCGGCGCGGTCGGTGCCATGCCCCAGTCCCGTCAGCGACAGCGAGCCGTACAGGGTCACCCGCACGCGATGCACGCCGTCGAGCAGACCGCATTCGGCCAACGAGGCCACGAAGGCGTGCGCGGCGCGCATCGGCCCCACCGTATGAGACGAGCTCGGCCCCACGCCGATTGAGAACATGTCGAGGATGCTGAACACTGGCACTCCTTTTGGGCGGTCCATTGGTCACGAAAACGGCCCCGCCCATCACGTGGGACGGAGCCGCGTATCAGTGCCCCCGGCGGGACTCGAACCCGCAAGCCGAAGCGGCCGATTTTAAGTCGGCTGCGTATACCATTTCGCCACGGGGGCACGGCCAGTGCACCGGCCACACTGTATTATGCCACGATTATCGCGCGGTGAGAAGACGCCTGCCGTAATCCAGCACAATACCGTCCAACAGGCCGTGTTCGCTGGCCATGAACGAGTCGATCGCCACGCCGTGATCGGCCTTGGCAGCCTCGCCGATGCGGGCCAGCACACGGCTCCACACCAACGCGCCACCGCCGACCACGTCGATGCGGCCGGGGTGGATGGTCCTGTATTCGCGGCGCTCCTCACGCGGCATGCGCAGGAACCGGTCGTTGACGGCGAACGCGTCCGGGAACGGCACACGGACGCCATCCACCAGACGGTGGTCATACTCCTTGAGTCCCATCGTCAGGGCGGTCATCGTCGTCACCGTGCCCGACACGCCGATGATGGTCCGTGCCTTGCCGGCGGGCACGACGCGGAAGGCCTCATCGATATGCTCATCGATATCGGCGATGGCCTCGGCGATCTCGTCGTCGGTCGGCGGATCGGTATGCAGATGCCGTTCGGTCATGCGCACCGAGCCGATGTTCATCGAGAACGCCGCCTGCACCTCGGTCTTCGGCGCGGTCACGCCGTCGCCGCCCAGCACCAGCTCGGTGGATCCCCCGCCCAGATCGATCACCACATAGGGGGCCTCCAGGTCGCGTTCGACCACGCTGGTGGCGCCCAGGAAGCTCAGGTCGGCCTCCTCGGTGCCGGGAATCACCTCGGGGCGCACGCCGAGGATGCGTTCCATGGCGTCTTCGAACTGTTCGCGGTTCTCGGCATCGCGTGTGGCCGACGTGGCCACGAAGCGGATGCCGTCCACCGGATGCTCCCTGAGGATCTCGGCGAACTCCCCCGCGGCCGCATAGGCGCGCTCCAACGCCTCATCCGCAAAGCGGTGCGTCTGGTCCACGTCCTGTCCCAAGCGGATGACGCGCAGGGTACGGGGGACGATCTCCTCCATACCGTGCTCGTCGACGCGCGCCACCTTCAAACGAATCGAATTCGTGCCGCAATCGATGCCGGCCACCGTTACCGAAGCCATATCCGTCTTCCCTTCCTCAACCGTTGTCTGTCGTGTGCCGCGCACACCCGTTATTCAACCGTACACCGGCACACGTCGGGGCTGAACTCGCCGCGGATGCGCGCCAGGGTCAGGTCGCCGATCGGATTGGCCCCCTGGCCCATCACCAGTGTCTGGGCGAGCAGCGCGTGCAGGCATTTGACGCGGGTCGGCAGGCCTCCGGCGCTGATGCCCTCGATATGCTCCTCGCTGTCGCCCAGCCGTCCGGCCAGCTCGTGCCGGAAGGCCAGATACAACCGGTGCGCGCGCTCATACGCGGCCCGCACCTCATCATCTTGGGCAAGCAGCTCGTTGTATTCGGCCATCACGCCTTCGGCTTCGACGTGCGAAGCCGCCTTCACCGCCTCAGGGCCGGTCAGGTAGCAGGTCGTGGGGAACGGGATGCCGCCGGGCAGCAGCGGCCGCGTGATGACGGCCAGAGGCCTGCCGCACACGCATCGTGCGCCGACAGCCACCATGCCGCGCGGATACCGGCCAAGCTGCCGTTCCACAATCGCCATATCCTCATCGGTGGCGGGATCCTGCAGGCAACGGTCGACGAGTTCGACCGCGATTCGGGCGATGTCCTCGCTCTGATTCACTTATTCCTCTCCTGACGTGTCTGTGGTGTCGGTCTGGGATTGCGGCTGCTGCCGTGCGGATTCGCCGGGATCTCCCGCGGAGGCGTCCTGCCGGTCCACCTGTTCGAAGGAATAGGCGAGCTCCTCATACCATGGCAACGACTGGCTGTCCGATGCGTCGTTGTCCTGCTGCCGTTCGGTGTCGGTCTGACCGGTCACGGCCTCGGGGTGCAGCACACGCACCGCCTGCTCCCCGGGGAAGACGAATCCCAACCGTTCGCGGGCCTGCGCGGTGACGTAGGCCTCGTCATCCCATCGTTTGATCTCGTTCTCAAGGTCCTGCTTCTCGGCTTCCAGAGCGGCTTCCTGACGTTTGAGACCGTTGAGGTCGGATACCGTCAGCGCATACGTATAGAACGTGGAAACCAGCTGGATGGCGCCCAACGTAACAATGAACAGGGCGATGAAGAACGAGATCGGCCCGGCGCTGCCGCGACCGGCCTTCGCCGTGGGCTTGCCTGGTCTGCGGGTGCGGGTCGTTCTGGTCATAGACATGAAAATACCCGCCGCATTCGACTTCGCGGATGCGGCGGGCGGGAAGCTATGCGCTCGTTACAGGCCTAGAGGGCCCGGCGATCACATGTACTTCTTGCAGGCCTTGAAGGCGCTGTAGCCGGCGTACTGAGCGGTGGAGCCGAGCTCCTCCTCAATCTCGAGCAGGCGGTTGTACTTGGCGATGCGCTCGCCACGGGCCGGGGCACCGGTCTTGATCTGGCCGGTGTTCTTGGCGACGGCCAGGTCGGAGATGGTGGTGTCCGGGGTCTCGCCGGAACGGTGCGACACCATGGAGGTGAAGCCGTTCTTGGTGGCCAGCTCGATGGCGTCGAGGGTCTCGGTCACGGTGCCGATCTGGTTGAGCTTGACCAGCAGCGAGTTCGCGGCACCCAGCTCGATGCCCTTGGCCAGACGCTTCGGGTTGGTCACGAGCAGGTCGTCGCCGACGAACTGCAGGCGGTCGCCCAGGCGAGCGGTGATGGCCGCCCAGTCCTCCCAGCCTTCCTCCTGGAACGGATCCTCGATGGAGACGATCGGGTACTCGTTGACGAGCTTCTCGTAGTAGTCCAGCATGTAGGCGGACTCGCGCTCCTCGCCGTCGAAACGGTACTTGCCGGTCTCCTTGTTGTAGAACTCGGAGGAGGCCACGTCCAGCGAGATGCCGATCTGCTTACCCGGCTCATAGCCGGCGGCGGAGATGGCGTCCATGATGAACTTGATGGAGTCCTCGTTGGACTTCATCTTCGGGGCGAAACCGCCCTCGTCGCCGAGGCCGGTGTTCAGGCCCTGCTTCTTCAGGACGGACTTCAGGGTGTGATAGACCTCGACGCCGGCGCGGAGAGCCTCGGAATAGGTCTCGAAGCCGTACGGGGAGATCATGTACTCCTGGATGTCGGTGGCGAAGTCGGCGTGGGCGCCACCGTTCATGATGTTCATGTTCGGCACCGGCAGGATGTGGCCATTGGTGCCGCCGAGGTAGCGGTACAGCGGCATGCCCGCGGACTCGGCCGAGGCGTAGATCGCGGCCAGCGAGACGCCCAGGATGGCGTTGGCGCCGAGACGGCCCTTGTTCGGGGTGCCGTCGAGCTCAATCATGACCTCATCGAGGGCGCGCTGATCAGAGGCATCCATGCCGATGACCTTCGGGGCGATCTCCTCGTTCACAGCCTTGACGGCGTTGAGAACACCCTTGCCCTTGTACACGGCCTTGTCGCCATCGCGACGCTCCCAAGCCTCGGCCTCACCGGTGGAGGCACCGGACGGAACGAGACCCAGGCCCTGGGCGCCGTCCTCGGTGTCCAGCACGACCTCGACGGTCGGGTTGCCACGGGAGTCAAGAATCTGACGCGCGTACACGCTTTCAATTACTGCCACAACTACTCCTTACGACGTTGGGTTGTGATGACACTGTTAAGGATAGTGGGTTTGATGGACGTTGGGCGAAGACACGCGGAAGAACTTTCGTTAGCGCTCACATCGGTGAATCCCCTTGGAACCATCACCATTTGGCGGCTGCGTCCGAGCCGCCTGGGCATCCGACACGCATACGCCTGTCCACTGGCTACGACGGCGCGCGATGTCCACACCTTGGTTCAAGAATATGAGACTGACACGGGGTGCCCGGGCCATTGCCTTAAATCATGCTGGAAACACCGCAACCGGTGGATGAAAGCGGGCGGCTGGGCTGAGATCATACTCGTCGAACCTGATGTAGTTAGCACTATCGAAGGGAATGTCATCATGCGCAAGCATGCCCTGCGCCGTCGAATCGCGGCCGTTGCGGCCGCCTGGGCCTCGACGCTGCTTCTGCTGTTGTGGTGGTACTTCGCCACGCTCTCCCCTGCGGACACCCGTCCCCTCCCGTCCCCCGCCGAGGTCGTCGGCGCTTGGAACGATCTGGACGCGGAAGGCCTGCTCTGGCCTTCGATTGGGATCAGTCTGCTGCGGGTCGCCTCGGGTCTGGCGTTGGGCATCATCCTGGCCGTACCGGCCGGACTGGTCGCCGGGGCCTCCCGCGTGGGCCTGGCCATCATCGACAAGCCGATCCATATGCTGCGGGCCGTGCCGTTCCCGGCGCTCGCCCCGCTGTTCATCGTCGTGTTCGGCATTGGGGAGACGATGAAGATCGGGCTGATCACCGTCGGCGTGTTCGGCCTGGTGTACGTGAATCTGCGTGACGGCGTGCGCAATCTCGACCCACGGCTGTTCGAACTGGCCAAGGTGTACCACTTCAGCCGAGCCACGCTCTTCCTGCGGGTGCTGTTGCCGGGGGCATTGCCGGGATTCATGACCGGCCTGCGCTTCGCGCTCACCGTGGCTTGGATCGCGCTGGTGACCTGCGAAACCGTCAACTCCTCCACGGGGATCGGCTATATGCTGTCCCGCTCCCAGCAGTTTTCCCGCACCGACCAGACCGTGCTGTGCATCGTGCTGTACGCCATCCTTGGCCTGCTGTCGGAGACGATCGTCACCCTGCTGGAGCGCGCGGCGCTCCCTTGGCGGTACGCCCGCCACTGAGCGGCCGCCCCGCCGCACACCATACCCGATGGCACGCGGCGGCCCTTCATGTATGCCGTCACGCCATCCCATCACCATCACCATCACCATCACCATCACCATCACGAAAGGAACCATGATGACCCGAACCAACCACACCGCAATCCGCAAGCTCGCCGCGCTGGGGGCGGCGGCCCTGCTGCTGTCCTCAACCGCCTGCTCGGCGCACGGCAACGCCTCCGCCAACACCGATACCGACACCATGCGCGTGGCGTATCTGTCCACCGCCAACTACCTCACCACGCTCAAGAACGAACAGTTCGCCCAGGATGAGCTGGCACCCGCCACCGTCGAGTTCACCGGCCCCTACAATCCGGCCGACGCCCGCACCGCCGTACAGTCGGGCAACGCCGACGCCACGTCGACGGGCACCGGCTCGTTCATCAACCTCATCGCCCAGGACCAGCCGTGGGTCGCGTTCGCCATCGAATACTATGACGGCGATTCGCAGGGCATCGTCGCCGCGCCGAACACCGGTATCGACTCCCTCAAGGATCTGTACGGCAAGACCATCGCCATCGACTCCAAGGGCGCGACCGGCGACTACATCGTGCACCAGGCGTTCGCCAACGCCGGACTGGACGCTTCGCAGGTCACCGAGGTGGAGATGAGCCCCAGCAACTTCAGCGCGGCGTTCAGCTCGGGACAGGTCGACGCCATCGCCACCTTCGACCAGAACCTGGCCTCGGCGATGGCCACGCCCGGCGCCAAGCTGCTGGTCAACGCCAAGGAATACGGCAACCTGAACGTCTCGATTCACATCGTCTCCCAGTCCTTCGCCGACCAGCACCCGGATCTGGTCAAGGCCATGTACCGCGCGCTGGTCAAGGAATCGGACAAGGCCCAGGAACATCCCGAGATCATCACCGACGCTTACCGCGAATTCGGGGCCTCGGACGAGATCGTCGATCAGGTGGCCAAGTTCGACGTCCCCGAGATCCTGCCGATCGACGCCGACGGGCTCGACATGCTGGAACAGCAGGCGCAGCAGTACGTGGACTTCGGGTTCATCGACGCGCTGCCCGACGTCAAGAGCCACGTTATGGATTGCACGAAGTGAGGCCGCGATGACGTTGACGCTCGACCACATCCGTATGACGTTCGATGGCCACGAGGTGCTGCGCGACGTGACCGTCCACGTCGACGACGGGCGGTTCGTCAGTCTGATCGGACGCTCCGGCTGCGGCAAATCCACGCTGCTGCGCGTGGCGGCGGGCCTGATCGAACCGACCGCCGGCACGGTGCATGCCGACCACGATATGGCCTTCGGGTTTCAGGACGCCCGACTGGTGCCGTGGATCCGGCTGTGGGACAACGTCACGCTCGGATTGCCCGGGCGGCGCACCGAACGACGCCAGCTGGCACTGGATGCCTTGGCACGGGTGGGACTAGCCGACCACGCCGACGCATGGCCCGGCGAACTGTCCGGAGGGCAGGCGCAGCGGGCGTCGTTGGCACGCGCGATCGTACGACAGCCGAAACTGTTGCTGTTGGATGAACCGTTCGGCGCGCTCGATGCGCTGACCCGTCTGGATATGCAGGACCTGCTGGCGCACTTGCAGGCCGAGCAGCAGTGGACCATATTGATGGTCACCCATGATATTCCGGAGGCGGCGCGGTTGTCCGACCGCATCCTGGTGCTTGCCGACGGCACAATCGGCACAATCGTCGATGTCGACCGAACCGATATGGACGACGAGGGTCTGCCCCGCGACCATGAGGCGATCGAACGGCGGTTGCGCGCGGCGTTGCGCTGACGTCGCGGGCATAGCGGCAGACGGCGTGGGGACGGTTGCAGGCGGCTAGAGAATCGTCTCCATGCCGATCTTCTGGGGCTTGAGGCCGCAGTGCTCGTAGAAGCCCTTCGCGGCCTCGTTGCATGCCCACACGTTCAGCGTCACGTTGTAGCAGCCGGAGTTCCTGGCGAAATCGAGGACGTGGCGGTACAGGGCGTTGCCGACGTGCCGTCCGCGCTGGGCCTCGTCCACGCACAGGTCATCGATGTACAGCGTCAGGATGTCGGTGAGGATGTTGTCATCGACATGCCGCTGGAACTGGCAGAACGCGTAGCCCAGCAGGCGGTCCGCCCCCTCGGCGTCCTCTCGCGCGGGGTCGGCGATGGAACCGGCGCCCGGCTCGACCGCCACGAACACCGGGGTCCGGTCGTCGGCGATGATGCCGGCCAGCTGGTCGTCGGTGTACTTGGTGGCGTGGGGTTTGAACAGGTCGGGTCGCCCGTTGTGGTGCACGTCCAGCACCTGATGGAGCAGTACATCGATCTGCGGGATGTCGCGCGGCTCGGCGCGGCGGATGGTCATGCGCCCCGCATCGGTATCGTTCCGGTTCCGATCCTGTTCGTTCATTCAGCGCTCCTCGATGCTCTTCCTGCGTTTCGATGGCTTGTGGTTGTTCACGTACCAGTACGCGAGCGCCACCACGACCGCGCCGCCGACGATGTTGCCCAGCGTGGCCACACCGATGTTATAGAGCGAGGCCTGTACGGTCAGGTCGGCGATGCCGTCCAGTCCGGCGCCGTAGCCCATGGCCTTGGCGACCAGTCCGATCGGCAGGAAGAACATGTTGGCCACGCAGTGTTCGAAACCCATCGCCACGAATCCGGAGATCGGCAGCAGGATGCCGAGCACCTTGTCGGCGGTGGAGCGCGACGAGTAACCGATGCGCACGGCCAGGCACACGAGCACGTTGCACAGCACGCCGCGTGCGAACAGCGTCACGGGGTCGAGCGTGACCTTCGAGATGGCGGTGGAGACGGCCGTCTCCCCCACCAGACCGTCGTTGAGGCCCATCGTGCCGGCCATGGCGATCAGGGCGACGAGGATCAGGGCGCCCAGCAGGTTGCCGAACCAGACGATCACCCAGTTGCGGACCAGAGCGGGCAGGGAGATACGGCGTGCGGCCAGGTTGGAGGCCATCAGCGAGTTGCCGGTGAACAGTTCGGCGCCGCAACACAGCACCAGGATCAGGCCCATGCAGAACGCCAGTCCGCCGACGAAGCGCTTGGGGCCCCAGGTCATCGCCGGATCGCAGGTGACGATGAGGAAGAACAGGGCGCCGAAGCCGATGAACGCGCCGGCGAACAGGGCCAGGATGAAGGTGACGGATTTGCTCTGCTTGGTTTTGTTCACGCCCGCGCTTTCGACGGCCTCTTCGGTTTCGGCTGTGTTCAGCGCGTTGACGTGTACGGCAGGGACCGCCGTCGGAGTGGTTGCTGCATGGTCGGCGACGGGCGTGGTCTCGGATTGCATCATCGGAATCGTTCTCTTTCGTTGCAGACAAGGGACTGACATCCGTCGGACATTGTAGCAACGCAGTCCACACGGTCCAAACCATTCCCGGACACGGCGTCGTGTCCGGGAATCGCATCACCGGCGCGGCTGGGGCTTCCAGGCCAGGTCGTCGAGCAGCTGGTCGGTCCAGGCCACCACCTCGTCCGAGCCCATCGGTTCGGAGCCGAAGGAACCGGCGAACGGGGTCGGGATCAGGTAGGTCTTGGTGACCGGCCGGTACTGCACGCCCCTGTAGATGCGGGCGATGCGCATCTGCACCGACTCGGGCGGCTCGATCCTGGCCACGCGCACACGATTGCCCTGGGCGATGATCTCGGTCAGGCCCAGCGCACGCGCCTTGTTGCGCAGACGCGCGACGGCGAACAGCGTGGCGAACTCGATCGGCGGATTGCCGTAGCGGTCGGTGAGTTCCTCGCGCAGCTCCTCCAGATCCTGCTCGTTGCGGGCGGCGGCGAGCTTGCGGTAGGCCTCCAGACGCAGCTTGTCGGAGTCGATGTAATCCACCGGAATCGACGCCTCGATCGGCAGGTCGATGCTGACGGCCACCGGCTCGGTGCGTTCCGGCTCCTTGTACGCCTCCACGGCCTCGGAGACCATGCGCACGTACAGGTCGAATCCCACGCCCTCGATGTGGCCGGACTGCTCGTCACCCAGCAGGTTGCCGGTGCCGCGCAGCTCCAGATCCTTCATCGCCACGTCGAAGCCGGAACCCAGCGCGGTGTTCTGGGCGATGGTGGCCAGACGGTCGTGCGACTGCTGGGTCATCGGCTTGCTCGGATCGTACAGGAAGTACGCATAGGCGCGTTCGCGGCCACGGCCGACGCGGCCGCGCAGCTGGTGCAGCTGGCTCAGGCCGAAGCGGTCGGCATGGTCCACGATCAGCGTGTTCGCGTTCGAGATATCCAGGCCGGTCTCGATGATCGTGGTGCATACGAGCACGTTGATGTCACGGTGCCAGAAGTCGCGGATGATCTGGTCGAGCTGCTTCTCCCCCATCTTGCCGTGGGCGGTGCCGACCTTGGCTTCGGGCACGAGCTCCTGGATCCTGGCGGCCATGCGGGCGATGTCGGCCACGCGGTTGTGCACGTAGAACACCTGGCCGCCGCGCAGCAGCTCGCGACGGATTGCCGCGGTGACCTGCGCGTCCTCGTAGGCGCCCACATAGGTGAGCACGGGCAGACGGTCCTCCGGCGGGGTGGCGAGCGTGGACATCTCGCGGATGCCGGTCACCGCCATCTCCAGCGTGCGCGGGATCGGCGTGGCGGACAGGGAGAGCACGTCCACGTTGGTGCGCAGCGCCTTGAGCGTCTCCTTGTGTTCGACGCCGAAGCGTTGCTCCTCGTCGATGATGACCAGGCCCAGGTCCTTGAACTGGATCTTGGGGTTGAGCAGCTTATGCGTGCCGATGACCACGTCCACGGTGCCGTCCTGAAGCCCCTTGATCGTGTCGTTGATCTCCTTGGTGGTCTGGAAGCGGCTCATCGCCCTGACGGTGACGGGGAAGCCCTCGTAGCGCTCCGAGAAGGTCTCGTAATGCTGCTGGACGAGCAGCGTGGTCGGCACGAGCACGGCCACCTGCTTGGAATCCTGCACGGCCTTGAAGGCGGCGCGCACGGCGATCTCGGTTTTGCCAAAGCCCACGTCGCCGCAGATGAGACGGTCCATCGGGATCGGCTTCTCCATATCGGCCTTGACCTCGTCAATGGTGGTCAGCTGGTCGGCGGTCTCCTGATACGGGAACGCGTCCTCCAGCTCCTTCTGCCACGGAGTGTCCGGGCTGAACGCGAAGCCGGGCGTGCGCTGGCGGGCCGAATACAGCTTGACCAGATCCTCGGCGATCTCATGGACGTGCTTGCGGGCCTTGGCCTTGGTGGCCGCCCAGTCGGAGCCGCCCAGCTTATTGAGTTTCGGGGCCTCCGCGCCGATGTACTTGCTGACCTGGTCGAGCTGGTCGGTGGGGATGAACAGCTTGTCCGGCGGGGCGCCGCGTTTGCTCGGCGCGTATTCGATGACCAGGTATTCGCGCGTGGTCTTCGCGTCCCCGGCTCCGACGGCACGCTGACGCATCTCGACGAACCGGCCGATGCCATGCTGCTCGTGCACCACATAGTCGCCGGTCTTCAGCTCCATCAGGTCGATGGCCTTGCGCCGCCGTTTCGGGGTTTTGGCCTGGGCCGCGGCGCTGGTGCGGCCGGTCAGGTCGCGTTCGGTCAGCAGCGCGACGCCGGCGGCCGTGTCGACGAATCCGTCGATGGCCTGCGCACGGATCGTCTCGAACCGGGTGATGCCGGTCTCGTTGATCGCGCGCTTCAAACGGGCGAGCGTGCCGTGCGCGGCGGCGGTGATCGTCACGTCGAGTCCCGCGTCGAGCAGACCCTCGATGCCCGCGGCGGCACGGGTCTCGTCGCCCCGGTATTCGGCCGGCGCGTGCGCGGCGAGCTTCACCCGCCCCGGCAGGCTGTCATCCACGCCGAAGTTGGTGAGCCGCCACACGTCGAAATCCCGGTAGGTCAACGACGTGATGGTTTCATCGAAATCCAGGAAGCTGGCCTGGTCGAAGCTGATCGGGGCGCCCGCACCATGACCGGACGCGGCGACGTGCCAGCTGGCCGCCAGAAACTCGTTCGCGGTCTTCATCAGATCGTCGGCGGCGCGACGCAGCTTTTCCGGATCGGACAGCATGACGACCGCATGGTTCGGCAACATGCCGGTGATCGACTCCATGTCGTCGACGAGGGCGGGCAGCAGGGATTCCATGCCTTCGACCGGAATCGCGTTCGCGATCGATTCGAGCATGTCCTCGGCGTTGGGGATCCGGCCGATCAGGCTGCGGGCCCGTTCGCGAATCGCTTCGGTGAGCTGCACCTCGCGGCAGGGCGTCGCCCAGATGCTTTTGAGTCCATCGCCGTAGGTGCGCTGGTCGGAGGCATGGAACTCCCGGATCGAGTCGACCTCGTCGCCGAAGAACTCGATGCGCACCGGATGGGGTGCGGTGGGCGGGAACACGTCGAGCAGACCGCCGCGGACGGCGAACTCGCCGCGGTCCATCACCAGGTCGACGCGCGTGTACGAGTTCTCCACCAGCCGGGCCGCCGCCTCGTCGAGCGGCAGCTCCTCGCCGACGGTGAAGACCAGCGGCTCCACATCGCCCAAACCGGCGACGACCGGTTGGATCAGCGAGCGCACGGGCATCACCAGAATGCGGATCGGGCCGAACATCGCGTCGCCGGGTTCGGGATGACACAGCCGGCGGAAGACGGCCATACGGCTGGCCACGGTGTCGGCGCGTGGCGACAGGCGTTCGTGCGGCAGCGTCTCCCACGCCTCCAGCTGGGCGATGTCGTTCGGGTCGCCGTCGTACCAGGAACGCAGAGCGTTGACGGTCTCCTCGGCCTCACGGCCGGATGCGACGAGATAGGCGACCGGGGAACGACGGGCCACGGCTGCGGCAAGCGCCGGACGCACGCCTTCGGGGGCGCCGACGACGATCGACGGATCGGCGGCGCCTTCAGGTCGATCGAAGTCGTCCGTGGCCAACGCATGGAAGCTCGGGTCCCTGTCAAGGGACTCCAGCAGCCCCGACAGCGATCCTTCGACCAGTTGGTTCATTGTCGTTTCCGCACGCGCTTTGCGTTCACGCGACGCGCGGACGGCCTCGGCATGCGTCTTCCCCGCCGCTTCGGCATCGTGCGACGGTTCCGCGGGACGCGACGTTTCGCGGTCAGCGACCATTGAACTGCTCCTGGGTCTTGTTCAATCCGTTGAAGATGATCGATTCGGCGGCGTCGGCGCCGTCGGCCAGAAATTCCGGCAGCCGCTTGCGCTGGTCGGGGCCGAATCCGCCCAGCACCCAGTTGATCGTATTGTCATGCGCGTTCGCGCCGCGCCGGGCATGGCCGACGCCCATGCGCACACGCGCGTACTTCGGCGTGCCCAGGGACTTGTCGATGGATTTGATGCCGTTGTGGCCGCCGGCCGAACCGCCCGACTTGACCTTGATGCGGCCGAAGTCCAGGTCCATGTCATCGTGGATGACGACGATGCGGTCCGGTTCGATCTGGTAGTAGGCGCTGATGGAGGCGACCGCGTTGCCGGAATCGTTCATGTAGGTCAGCGGCTTGGCCAGGAAGAACTTGACGGTCCGGCCGCTGAGGTTCATGGCCCCCTTGCCCAGCATGGCCAGACCCTTATGGTCGGAGAAGGCGACCGACCAGCGTTCGGCCAGCAGGTCGGCCGTCATGAAGCCCATATTGTGCCGTGTGTCCTCATACTTCTTGCCCGGGTTGCCCAACCCCGCAATCAACCAGAAATCCGATGCCATATCGCCCTGTCCTTCGTCATCATGTCTATCAAACGGAACGATTGTACCATCGGACCTCTTGTCTCACAGGGTGAGCCGATTCACTCGGCGACGCCCCCGGAAACCGCGAATCGGCTTATAAGGGAAGGCACCAATAGGCAATGTCGTGCCGGATGCCGCCGGGCAGGTGGACCGCGTCGGGCATCAGGCCGAATCGCTCGAAGCCGAAATGCCGCATCAGCGCGCTGGAGCCCTCGTTGTCGGCGAAGATCAATGTGGCGGCCATGCGATGCCCCACCCGCCGGGCCTCGGCCAGCAGCCAGGCGACCAGCTGGCGGCCGACACCCTGACGCCGCCATGCGGAGCCCACGTAATAGCTCAGTTCGACCACGCCGTCATAGCCGGCGCGCTCGTGATACCGCGACAGCGAACCGAATGCAACGACCTCGCCGTCGGCATTCTCCACGACGACGACCGGGTAGAGGGAACGCGGCTCGTGCGCGTCGACCCATGCCTTGCGCTGCGCAAGCGTGCGAGGTGCGATGTCGGCGCTCGACATGCGTTCGAGCACCGCCTCGTTGTAGATGTCGGTGATGGCCTGCAGGTCGGCGTCGGTCGCGCCACGGATGATGAATTCGCTCATGGGGCACCAGCATATCGACGGCCACCCCCGGATACGACTGTGGGGCGCGGCAAGTACCACGCCCCACAGAGATGGTCGCGACCGGTCAATGCCCGGTCACCGGAGACCGGCTAGTTCCCCAGCTCCAACGCCTTGTTGATGGCCTCCTCCAGACGGTCCTGGGCCTCGCCGTAGGCGGTCCAGTCGCCGTCCTTCAGCGCGGCGTCCGAATCCTTCATGGCCTGGGCGGCGTCATCGAGGGCGGCCTTCAGGTCGCCGGTCGCGGCACCCGAACCGCCGCCATTCGGCGTCGACCCCGACCCGTCGGCCTGTCCGTCCGTCCCGTCGTCGGCCGCCGCGTCGCCGGATTCGCCATCCTGCGAGGCGGTGTCGTCCTGCGTCGACCCCTGGGAGCCGGGCTCGCCGGCGTTCTCGGCATCGCCGGCCGAGGCGCCCGAATCGCCGCCGAAGACCTGGTCCAGCGCCTCGTCCAGCGTGTCGGCGAAGCCGACCTGGTCGCCGAAGGCCACCAGCACCTTCTGCAGCATCGGGTAGCTCGTCGCGCCGCTGGATCGCACGTACACCGGCTGCACGTACACCAGGCCGCCGCCGAGCGGCAGGGTCAGCAGGTTGCCGCGCTCCACGCTGGTAGACCCGGATTCGAGCAGGTTGAGCTCGCGGGACACGTCCGCGTTCGCGTTGAAGTTGTTCTGCGCCTGTCCGGGACCGGGCACGTTGGAGGATTGCGGCAGCTCCTGCAATCGGATCGTGCCGTAGTGCTCGCCGATCACGCCCGCCTCGTTGCCCGCGTCCGAATCCACCGACAGGAAGCCGGTCAGGATCTCACGGGTGGAGGAGCCGGCCGGGATGTAGGTGGAGGTCAGCGAGAACACGGGTTCGCTGCTGCCGCCGGTCTGCAGCGTCAGATAGTACGGCGGCTGCAGCACGGACTGGCCCTGCGACTGCGCGCTGGAGGAGGCCGTCGGATCGTTCGGGGTCTGCCAGAAGTCCTCGCCGGAGAAGAACTGGCTGGCGCTGGAGACGTGGTAGCGTTCCAGCAGCTGGCGCTGCACCTTGAACAGGCTCTCCGGGTAGCGCATGTGGCTCATCAGGTCGCCGGAGATCTCGGAGAGCGAGTGGTACTGGCCGGGGAAGATCTGCTGCCAGGCCTTGATGACCGGATCGTCCTCGTCCCAGACGTACAGGTCCACCGAGCCGTCGTAGGCGTCGACGGTAGCCTTGACCGAGTTGCGGATGTAGTTGGCCTGCTGCGAGTTCAGCCCCTGCACGGTCTGCGAGGTTTCGGTGGTCGAGTCCTCGGTGGCCGCCCCCAGATCCGTCATCTGCGAGTACGGGTAGGCGTCGGAGGTCGTGTACCCGTCGATGATCCACTTGACGCGGCCGTCGACCACGGCCGGATAGACGCGGCCGTCGAGCGTCAGGTACGGGGCGACCTTGGCGACGCGTTCGCGCGGGCTGCGTTCGTACAGGATCTGCGATTCGGACGTCACGCGGTCGGAGAACAGGATCTGTTCGGAGCCGAAGCGCACCGCGTACAGCAGTCGGGAGAAGATGTTGCCGACCGAGGGGCCGCCGTCGCCGTCGAAGGTGTTCGTGGCGCCCTCGTCCGAACCGGTCGGGTAGTCGAACTCCCAGGATTCGGTGCCCTCCGGCGCGCCGACGATCGAATACTCGGTGGCGTTCGGCGAGAAGTAGATGCGCGGCTCGTACTGTTCCGACTCGGTCAGCGCACCCTGTGTGGGGATGCCGTATTCGAAGAACTCGGGCTGGCCGTCGGCCGTGACCTTGTTGCCGTAGGCGGCCACGACGCCGTAGCCGTGCGTGTACACGGTGTGGTCATTGACCCAGTTGCGGTTGTCGAGGCCGCTCAGGTCAAGCTCGCGCGCGGCGATGACGGTATCCTGGCTGACGCCGTTCACGTTGTACTTGTCCACGGCGAGCGTGTCGGCGAAGGTGTAGTACTGGCGCGACTGCTGCAGCTGCTTGAAGGTCGGCGAGACGATCTGCGGGTCGAGCAGTCGGATTTGCGCGGTCGATTCGGCCGACGCGGACAACGCGCCCGCCTCGCCCTCGGTGGTGGCGTCGTACTCCTCGACGGCGATGTCGTCCAGGCCGTACGCCTGCTTGGTGGCCGCGATGTTGCGCTCGATATAGGTCGATTCCATCTCCTGCGCGTTCGGGTCGACACGGAAACGCTGCAGGACGACCGGCCAGACGCCGGTGAGCAGCACGGCGGCGACCACGACGATGGCGACGGAGACCACCGGCACGCGCCACGCCTTGAGCGCCGTGATGGCGCGCACGCCGAGCGGCGCGCTACCCTCCAGCGCGTGCGAGGTCATCAGCCAGACGCCGAGCACCACGCCGAGAATGGCCACCAACGCGGCCATGACGAACGTGACGGGGATCGTGGCATGCACCGATGTGTAGTTCGCGCCGGTGAACCGGTCGCCCTGCGTGGTCAGGTGGGTGAACACCCCCATGACCATCTGCGCGGCGAACGCGAACATGTTGAGCATCAGCCAAACGCCGAGCTGACGGCGGGCGCGCTTGGTGATGACGAACAGACCGCGGCCGTTGACCGGCATGGTGATGCGGATGCCACCCATCAGCACATGGGTGATGACGGAGAACACGATGCCGACCAGCAGCATGGTGGACACGGCGCTCATCACCAGCTTCAGGCCGGGCAGGATGAAGACGTAGAAGCCGTTGTCCAGTCCGAACTGCGGGTCGGTGGTGCCGAAGCTCTGCGCGTTGAACATGAGCAGGATGTCGGACCAGTTGGCGTTGAACTGCGAGCCGAACGCCACACCGACCACCAGCGCCACGATAACCGCCACCATGCGGGCGTGCTTGGAGCTGATGCCGTTGGCGATCTCGACCACGTCACCGTGGATGCGCACCGTGGAGCCGTCGGCGTCCGCCGGACGGGCGTGGATGGCCAGGGTGGCCGACAGGAAGCCGACCGCAGCCACCAGCAGCGCGTAGGCCACCCAGACACCGACGCGCACGCCCAGCTGGGTCCAGATCACGCTCTGGAAGCCGAGCTGCCCGTACCACATCAGGTCGGTGATGAAACGGGACAATCCGAAGAACAGCCCCACGATGACGGCCAACGCCAGGACCACGCCGATGAGGATGCGGCTGCCTCGGCCGTTGCCGCGCGGCCGCTCGGGTTGGCGCGTGATGCGCGGGCCGGCGGGCCGTTGCGGGGGCGGGGTGCGGTGGGAGGCGTCGTCGCCGTCGGTTTCCACGTTCAGGATTACCGGATCGTCACCGGCGTCACCGGCACCTGCGGCGTTGCGGCGACGGGGGTCGTCGTCGGGGTCGAACATCATGCCAAACGCATCGAAAAAAGACATGTGTCCAGCCTAGCGGGTGGTTCGGAAGTACGCGGCCGGGCGAATTGTTCCCCTTTCGGGCTACGGGGACGGCATGCCGTCCCCGTTCCGGAATGCCGGCTTAACCGGGGTTTTACGGCCACGATGGAATAATCGGGAGTTATGGAAGAACCCGCGATGCACCATAGTCGGACCGGAGCGCCGGTCACCCCCCGCCGTTGGCCCGCCGCGCTGGCGGTGGTCTGCGTATTGGCCGTCCTGACGGCGGCCGTCCTTTGGCGGGTCGCGCTACGGCCTTCGGGCGCGGCCGGACCGGATACGCCACCCGCGGCCTCCGCGCCGGCCGAGGGGCAGGACGGACAAGCGTCCGCGCACGAGGACGCCGACAAGGAGCCGGCGCCGGAGCCCGTGGACGACTCCCCCCGCGCCAAGGCGCAGCGCGCCGTTGAGGCGATGAGCATTGAGGAGCGCGTCGGGCAGCTGGTCATGGCGCCGCTGTACGCGGGCACCGACCCCTCGGCCCTGTACGACCTGATCGCCAACCAGCATGTCGGCTCGGTGCTGATCATCGGCAATTGGTGGTCGGGCACCGCCGGGGTCCGCCAGGCCACCGATGTCCTGCAGTCATACGCGCCGGCCGATAACCGGCTGCTGATGACCACCGACCAGGAGGGTGGTCTGGTCCAGCATCTGCAGGGACCCGGATTCGACACGATGCCGACGGCCGTGGACCAAGGCGCGATGAGCACCGATGCGCTGCGCCAGTCGGCCGCCGTGTGGGGCTCGCAGCTCAACCAGGCCGGCATCAACGTGGATCTGGCCCCGGTGGTGGGCACCGTGACGGTCGACCGCGGCTCGAACGCCCCGATCGGCGCGCTGTACCGCGACTTCGGGTTGGATGCGCAGGGCAACGCCAATCACGCAATCGCGTTCATCGAAGGCATGCGCGACGCCGGCGTCCGTTCGGCCATCAAGCACTATCCCGGTCTGGGGGCGGTGACGGGCAACACCGACTTCACCGCCGACGGCATCGTGGACGCCACCACCACGCTCGACGGCGAGGAGATCGCGGCGTTCAACGCCGCCATCGACGCCGACCCCGGCATGGTGATGATGTCGCTGGCCACCTATCAGCAGATCGATCCGAACAATCCCGCCGCGTTCTCCTCCACGCTGATCGACGGGTATCTGCGCGGCACGCTCGGCTATGACGGCGTGATCACCTCCGATTCGCTGTCCGCGGCGGCGTTGGGCGGCTTCGACCCGCGTGAGATCGGTGTGCGCTTTGTGGATGCCGGGGCCGACCTGGCCTGCATCGGCGCCGCGGACTATGTCCAGCCGATCCTGGACGGGTTGAACGAGCGCGCCGCCTCCGACCAGGCGTTCGCCGAGAAGGTCACCCGTTCCGCGATCCGCGTGATGACGCTCAAATACGAGATAGGTCTGGCGCAGTAGTCGGTTCCGAACCGATATCCGAAGCATGCTTGGGGGCATGCGTCGCAGGCATGGCGACGTATGCCCCCAAGCATTTGTACATCGCGGCATGCGGGGCTATCATGCCGTGCAGCACCGTTCAGGAAACCCCAATCTTCAATCACGAATGGACGTATGATGACCGAACCCACCAATCCCAACAACGGCAAGACCGCCGACGCCGCCGACCGCGTCGAGCAGGGGTATCTGACCGGCGAGCGCGCGGCGTTCGCGGCGGACGGCGTGACCTATGTTGACACGATTTTCGCGGACGGCGAATCCCCGCTCAAGCATGCCCGGAACATCACGCTGATTGACAGCTCCTTCCAGTGGAAGTACCCGCTGTGGTACTGCAGGGACGTGACCGTGCGCGGATGCACCTGGTTCGAGATGGGCCGCGCCGGCGTATGGTACACGGATAACATCACCGTGGAGAACTCGACCGTGGTGGCGCCGAAGAACTTCCGCCGCTGCAACGGCGTGACGCTGCGGCATGTGGAGTTCCCGAACGCCGAGGAGACCCTGTGGTCCTGCCGCAACGTGACGTTGGACGACGTGGCCGTGCACGGCGACTACTTCGCGATGAACTGCGAGGACATGAAGGTGGACGGCCTGCGGCTGGTCGGCGGGTACTCGTTCGACGGCGCGAGGAACGTGGAGATCGCCAATTCGCGGCTCATCACCAAGGACGCGTTCTGGAACTCGGAGAACGTGACCGTGCGCGACTCGTTCATCACCAGCGAGTACCTGGGGTGGAACGCCCGGAACCTCACGCTGATCAACTGCACGATCGAGAGCCTGCAGGGCCTGTGCTACATCGACAATCTGGTGATGCGCGGCTGCCGGCTCAACCACACGAACCTGGCGTTCGAGTATTCGACGGTGGACGCCGAGATCGAAGGCCATATCGACAGCGTGTTCAACCCCGCCGGCGGCAGGATCAAGGCCGGTTCAATCGGTGAGATCACGCTCGATCCGTCGCGCATCGACCCCGCGGCCACCGTGATCGAGACCACGGACCGCTGAACGCCCCCGCGGTGCGCGACGCATCCGCATTGCCGTCGCACACCGGTATGAGGCATTATGGCAGGGCGCTTGCCCCCAGCTGACAGGAGAACCGATGACCTACGATTTCGATGCATTGACCGACCGTTCCGGCACCTACTCGCTCAAATGGGAGGAGGCCGGCGACGCGCTGCCGATGTGGGTGGCCGACATGGATTTCACGACCGCTCCCCCGATCCGTGAGGCGATGCACCGCAGGCTCGACCATGGCGTCTTCGGCTACTCGATCGTGCCCGACGAGTGGAGGCAAGCGTATATCGGCTGGTGGCGCGACCGCCATGGCGTGACCTTCGAGAGGGATTCGCTGATCTTCTGCACCGGCGTGATCCCCGCGATCTCCAGCATGGTGCGCAAGCTGACCACACCGGCCGAGAACGTGGTCATCCAGACACCGGTGTACAACATCTTCTTCAACTCGATCCTCAACAATGGCCGCAACGTGCTTGAGGCGCCGCTGGCGTACGATGCGGCGGCCGGACGGTACGCCATCGACTGGGAGGATCTGGAGCGCAAGCTGGCCGATCCACAGACCACGCTGATGATCCTGTGCAACCCCCACAACCCCTCCGGACAGATCTGGGACCGCGAAACCCTGGCACGCCTCGGCGAGCTGTGCTGGGAGCATCATGTGACGGTGATCAGCGACGAGATCCACTGCGATCTGACCGATCCGGGGTTCGGGTATGTGCCGTTCTCCTCGGTGAGCGAGCACTGCCGCATGAACTCGGTGACGTGCATCGCGCCGACCAAGACGTTCAATCTGGCCGGGCTGCAGACCGCCGCCGTGATGGTCCCGGACCCCGTGCTCCGACATAAGGTGTGGCGCGGGCTGAACACCGACGAGGTGGCCGAGCCGAACGCGTTCGCGATTACGGCGGCGGTGGCGGCGTTCACCGAGGGCGGCCCCTGGCTCGACGAGCTGCGCGCCTACCTGGCGGGGAACAAGCGCGCGGTACGCGCCGCCGTCGATGAGTACAACGCATCGGTCGATACCGCCCGCCGCGTCACCCTGGTCGAGGGCGACGCCACGTACCTGCTGTGGCTCGACTGCTCGGCGCTGACCGACGACACGGAGCGCCTGTGCGATCACCTGCTCGCCGAACAGCGGCTCATGCTCTCCCCCGGCGCCCAGTTCGGCGGCAACGGGCGGTATTTCGTCCGCATCAACGCGGCGACGCAGCGCGAACGCGTGGACGAGGGCATGCGGCGGCTGACGGCCGGCCTGCGTTCGTTCCGCTGACGACACACCGAATCCGTGACGACATCGTCCGGCGCTCCCCGATGCAGGGCGCGCCGGACGATTCCACTATTTGGACGAGGGGGCACTACGGTAGTGTCCATGAGAGAAGACAGCGAAGAGCCATTGGCGGCCAACACCACACGGGAACGTCTGGATGTTCGCAGCCGCGTCCTGATCACGTTCACCTTCTTTTCCATGTTCTTCGGCGCGGCGAACCTGATCTTCCCGCCGTTCCTCGGGGCGCAGGCCGGATCGGCCACGCCGCTGGCCGCCGCCGGGTTCATCATCTCCGCGGTCGGCCTGCCGGTGCTCGGCGTGCTGGCCGTATCCTCAGCCGGCGGATTCGAATACCTGGCCGACCGCGTCTCCCCCAGGTTCGCCATCGTGCTGGCGCTGGCCATCATCCTGACCATCGGCCCCTGCTTCGCCATCCCCCGCACCGCCACCACCTCGTTCGAGATGATGGTGGTTCCCTTCACGACCGGCATCCCCACCTGGATCACTCAGCTCATCTATTCGGCGGTGTTCTTCATCCTCTCGTTCCTCCTCGCGCAGCGTCCGGAGATCCTCTCGAAAACCCTGGGACGGTTCATGGGGCCGCTGCTGCTCGTGATGATCGCCGTGCTGTTCGTGGCCTGCCTGATCATCCCGCACGACGCATTCCCCGCACCGAGCGGCGACTACGCGCAGCTGCAGCTGTCCCGCGGGTTCCTGGACGGCTACCAGACCATGGATCTGCTGGCGGCACTGTACTTCGGCATCGTCATCTCCGCCAACGTCAGGCAGATGGGCATCACCAGCGTCTCCCAGAACCGCCGTGAAACCGGCTACGCGGGACTCGGCACCGGTATCCTGCTCGTGGCGATCTACGGCGCGCTCGCCTTCATCGGCATGGTCTCCGGCTCGATCACCCCGGTCGACCCGGCCACCGACACCGGCGCCACCGTGCTGACGAATCTCTCGCACTCCGCGTTCGGGCCGGTGGGCACCGCGTTCCTCGGCGTCATCTTCGTCGTCGCCTGCTTCAACGTCTGCACCGGGCTGATCTCCACCTGCGGCACGTTCTTCCACAGCCACTTCCCCACGGTGGCGGGCCGTCCGGTGTCCTACCGCGTCTGGAGCGCCATCTTCGCGGCGTTCAGCTTCCTGGTCTCCAACGCGGGCCTCAACACCATCATCAAGGTGTCGGTGCCGGTGCTGTCCGCGCTGTACCCCATCGCCATCGTGCTGGTGGTGCTCTCGCTGGTCCACGGCGTCTTCTCCTCCAGGTTCCCGCGCGTCTACTTCTGGGCCGTACTGCTGGCCGGCATCGTCAGCATCGTCAACTGCTGCGCCGAACTTATCGCACTGCTCGGCGTATCGTTCGGCTGGCTGGATGCACTGGTCGGCGTCATCCCGTTCAACGACCTGCAGATCGGATGGCTGATCCCCGCGTTAATCGGCACGCTCATCGGCGTCGCCGACAGCCTGGCGCGCGACCGGCGCCGGGCCTAGCCCCATCGTCCGCCCGCGGCGTTCGCAGGCGACGTGCTACACTGCTGTGTCGGCCGGCATGACCGATCCGGCCGACTAGCATTATTACCTTTGATTCGCATCTGCAAGGGACGTGATATCCATGCCATGGGCCAAGGTCCACGACATGTTGCGGAAAATCCCCGAAACGCTGACGTTCAAGCGCATTCTGCTCATCATGTTGGGTACCGCCATCGCCACATTCGGGCTGCATAACATCCATCAGCGCGTCGATATCACCGAGGGCGGCGTGCTCGGCATGCTGCTCCTGCTCGACCACTGGTTCGGCATCCCGCCGTCCATCACCACGCCGGCGCTGGACATCACCTGCTACCTGCTGGCGTGGCGGTTCCTCGGCAGCCGGTTCATCCTGCTGTCGATCGTATCGACCACATCGATGTCGCTGTTCTTCGGATTGTGGGACCTGTTCCCGCCGATGCTGCCCGACCTGTCCGGCATGCCGCTGTTGGCGGCGTTGCTGGGTGGCGTGTTCGTCGGCATCGGCGTCGGACTGGTGGTGCGCCAGGGCGGCTCCAGCGGCGGCGACGACGCGCTGGCGCTCGTCATCTCGCATCTGACGCATTGGCGGCTCGCACGCGCCTACCTGTTCACCGACCTGACCGTGCTGGGATTGTCGCTGACCTATATCCCGGTGCAGCGCATCGCCTTCTCGCTGGTCACGGTGTTCGTTTCCTCGTTCCTCATCGACATCGTCAAGGACGGCGTGCCGGACGCGATGCGGTCGTTGCTGCCTGGTCGCCGCAACGGCAACGACGACAACGGGAACAACGGCAGCGACGACACCCATCAGGCATAATCCGGTGTCAGACAACGTCAATCAACCGTTGGTGACCGAGTCGGGGCTTGCGGATACCGATTCCGCAAGCCCCGACTCATATCACAGGCGGACCATATCGTCGTCGGTCCTTCTCAGCGCACCCTATCGTTCAGGCGCGGGCCGCCTCGGCATCGAGCGCGTAGTACGTCTCGTCGTCCACCGATTCCAGCCACTCGTTGCTCACGTCGGCGCCCGGAATCATGATTGCCAGATGCGCGAACGAGGCGTGCGGCGTGGCGCCGTGCCAGTGCTTGGTCTCGGCGGGCACGTACACCACGTCGCCCGGCTGCATCGTGACCACCGGCTTGCCCCACTCCTGGTAGTAGCCGACGCCGCCCACGGCGATCAGAATCTGCGGGGAATTGTGGTGGATATGCCAGTTGTTGCGGCACCCCGGTTCGAACGTGACGTTCGACAGCGAGATCTCCTTGTTCAGCAATGGCGCCAGATAGCTCTGGCCGATGAAATACCGCGCGTAGGCGTCGTTCGGTTCGCCCATCGGGAACAGGCTGGGATTGTTCATGGTGTTGTCCTTCCTGATCGGCCCCGTCGAATCCGTCGGCACGGGGACGGAGCCACACGGTTCCATTCCTACCCGCATGCCCTTCGGATTGCTAATGCCGCATCAACATGGTCGTTATGCCTGTTACGCATACGATCACACGTAGTTGCGTTCGATCAGGATGTCGGAGACGGTCAGGTTCGCGTCGTTGACCAGGTTGAACAGGATGACGTTGGCGCAGTCGGCCGGGCTCATGAACGTGTGCTGCTTCTCCTCGGAGACGTAGTCGTGGCTGTCGCGGTAGAACTCGGTGTCGATGCCGCCCGGGCACACGCCCACGATCTTGACGCTGGTGCCCTTGTAGGCGGCCTTGAGGCTTTCGGTGTAGCCGCGCTCGCCCCACTTGGTGGCGCAGTACACGGATTCGTTGGCGTTGCCGCGTGTGGCGGCGGTGCTCATGACGTTGGCGATCTTGAGGTCTCGCTCGCCATCCGCCTTCAACGTCTCGACGCTGAACAGGATCATCCCTTTCAATCCCTTCAGGCACTTGTCCACGTCGGCGGCCTCGTATGCGGTCGGCACCTTGAACGACGGCTGGCCGGCGTTGTTGATCAGCAGGTCGATGTGCCCGATCGACGCGGCCTCGGCCACCGCCGCCCTGACGAACGCCTCATCCGAGATGTCGCCGGTCAACGCCCGATAGCGGTCGGGGCCGAACGCCTCGGCGAGCTCCTGCTGTTTTGCGGCGTTGAAATCCACGCCGCACACGAACCATCCCCGTTCAATCAGTTGCCGCGTGAGCTCATACCCCAGTCCCAACGCGCTGCCCGTCACGATTGCGATCCGCTTGTCCATCACGACCTCCCTGTCTTGCCGGAACCAATCGCCCTTCACTGTATCGAACCGGTACGACTCCGGCATCGCTTCCGTGCCGGCTGCGAACATGTGCCTGCCCGCCGCACCGCACCGCCCGCACCGCACCGCCCCGGCAACACACATCCCATTACCCCATCTGAACCGACCATGCCTACACTGGCGGCATGACAGCCTTATTACGCGCCGAACACCTGTCCTGCACCCTGCCGTCGTCCGACGGCGAGCGCGTGTTGTTCCGCGACCTGTCGCTGCAGGTCGAATCCGGCGAGATCGTCGATCTGACCGGTCCTTCGGGTTCCGGCAAGTCCAGTCTGTTAACCGCGATGGCGCAGCTCAATCCGCACGCGTCCGGCGATCTGACCTTGCAGGGGCGGCCCGCATCCGCCTTCACCCCGCAGCAGTGGCGCACGCAGGTCACCTATCTGCCGCAGCAGGCCATCCTGACCGGTGGCACCGTGGCCGAGGCGATCCGTCTGCCGTTCACGCTGGCCGTTCGCGCCGGCGGTCCGAACGGTGCGGAGGGCGGACATGACGGCGGCCGGAGACGGTTCCCGTCATTGCTCCGAGGTGCCGACCGCCACACAGCCGATCGTTTGGACGACGCGGCGATCAGCCGGATGCTGGATGCGCTGGGCTGCGGCGACATCGAGCTGGACCGGCCGCCGCACGATCTGTCAGGCGGTCAGGCGGCGCGCGTCGCGCTGGCGCGTACGCTGCTGACCCGTCCGAAGGTGCTGCTGGCCGACGAGGTCGACGCCGGATTGGATGACGGCAACGCGGCCAAGGTCGCCGCAATCATGACGCGGGCGGCGCATGACGGTATGGCGATCATCCGTATACGGCACCGGCCACCGGATGGAGCGGCCTCACGCACGCTGGTGTTGAGCGACGGTCGGCTGCATGGCAACGACGCAACCCCTGATTCAGGCAGCACCGATATACAGGCCGCCGTACATGCCGATGGTTCACGGGCCGGTCGAACGCAAGGTGACGAAACGCACCCTGACGGCGTGCACCCCGATGGTTCACGGGCCGGTACTGCGCGGCCGGAAGAGGAGGCGTGACATGAACGGAGGAACCTACTACCCCATCGACGTCTGGGGACTGCTGGCGGCCATGCTGATGGTGGTGGCGGCCGCCGCGGTGTCGTGGCGGATGCGGCTGGGCATCGGACGGACGCTGCTGTGGTCGGCCTGCCGCGCGTTGCTGCAGTTGTGCGCGATGGGACTGATCATCGGGTTCGTGATCCGTGCCGACAATCCCTGGCTGGTGGCACTGCTGATCGTGGTCATGCTGGGGGCCGGCGTGCAGATCACGCTGTCCCGGGCCAAGGGCGTGCCGCGGGGCATGGCCGGCCCGGTGCTGTTGGCGTTGGTCATTACGATGCTGCTGATGCTGACGCTGGTGGCCGAGCTGATCGTGCGTCCGACGCCGTGGTACTCCCCGCAGCTGGTGGTGCCGCTGACCGGCATGCTGCTGGGGAACTCGGTGTCCGCGCTGGCGGTGGGATTGACGCGGTTCTTCGAAAGCATGCGGGAGCGGCGTGACGAGGTCCAGATGATGCTGGCGTTGGGCGCCACGACGTGGGAGGCGGCCCGCCCGTCGATCGTCTCCTCGTTGAGACTCGGCCTGCTGCCCACAACGGCCTCCTTGGCGTCGAGCGGCATCGTGACGATCCCTGGCATGATGGCGGGACAGGTCATCGCCGGCGGGGACCCGTTTGATGCGGCGAAGTACCAGTTCGTGATCCTGGCCGCGATCTCGGCGCTGACCCTGCTGGCGGACACGATCATCATGCTGCTGGTGTACCGGCGTTGCTTCACCGACAAGGACCAATACCTCATAGCATGGTAGCCGATGCCTGACGGCGTGCGCCTCGGTCGGCGAGAGAGGTGTCGGCGAAGTCGATCACGGGCCATGCGTCTTCTCCCCATCGCAGGGAGAAGGCGGACATGGCGGATATGAATGTGGGGCGGCTTGTTCAGGCCGCCCCACGGGAGTCGGTCATCCGTGTTCGGATGGACCGTCATCACTTGATGTCCGGATCGTCCTTCTCGATGGTGCCGGTGGCCTTGCCGATGGCCTTGAGGCCGTGGTAGGCGACGAGCACGGCGATGGTGCCGATGGCGATGCCGTTGAACTGCACGCCCTGGATGGCGAACGTGAAGTCGGCGATGCCGATGATCATGACGATGGCGGCGGTCATGACGTTGAGCGACTTGTCGAAGTTGACATGGTTGTCCACCCAGATGCGCACGCCCATCATGCCGATCATGCCGTACAGCAGCGTGGTCACGCCGCCGAGCACGCCGGCGGGGATCGTGTTGATGATCGCGCCGAACTTCGGGCACAGGCTCAGCAGCAGCGCGAAGCCGGAGGCGAACCAGTAGGCGGCGGTGGAGTAGACCTTGGTGGAGGCCATCACACCGATGTTCTCGCCGTAGGTGGTGGTGCCGGAGCCGCCGCCGAAACCGGCGATGGCGGTGCCCAGGCCGTCGGCGAACAGGGCGGTGCCCATCTTGTCGTCATAATCGCGGCCGGTCATCTGCGCCACGGACTTGACGTGGCCGACGTTCTCGGCGATGAGCACAAGCACCACCGGGATGAACATCGGCAGGATGGAGAAGTCGACCTGCGGCAGGTGGAACTTCGGCAGACCGATCCACGCGGCCTCGTTCACGGCGGAGAAGTCGACCTGGCCGCGGAAGCAGGCGTAGATGTAGCCGACGATGACGCCGAGCAGGATGTTCAGACGGCCGAGCAGGCCCCTGAACAGCACGGAGATGACCAGCACGGCCACCAGGGTGACCAGCGCGGTGTCCGGGGCCACCTGGAAGTTGTTCCACACGCTCGGGGCCAGGTTGAAGCCGATGATGGCCACGATGGCGCCGTTGACGACCGGCGGCATGACCACGTCGATCCACTTGGAGCCGGCGAAGTGCACGAGCAGGCCGATCAGGGCCAGCAGCAGACCGGTGACCATGATGCCGAAGCTGGCGACGGCCAGGCCCTTGTTCGCCGTGGTGACGGCGGTGATCGGGGCGATGAAGCCGAAGGACGAGCCCAGGTAGCTCGGCAGGACGTTCTTGTTGATCAGCAGGAACAGGGCGGTCGACATGGCCGTGAAGAACAGCGTGGTCGACGGATCGAAGCCGGTGAGGATCGGCACGAGGAAGGTCGCGCCGAACATGGCCACCACATGCTGGGCGCCGATACCTGCGGTACGGCCCCAGGTCAGACGCTCGTCGGGTTCGACGACCTCGCCCGGATGCAGCGTCTTGCCATCGCCGTGGATGGCCCAGCTGAACAGATTCTTCATCTGTCTATCTCCTTTGAACTCTCTCTGCGCGGCATACTCCGTCCGCGCGCCGCAGAATAGTATAACGACACGCCTAGTCCATCGCCGCCCAAGCCCTTGTGCCGCAGCAACACCAGGCCGCTGCGCCAAAAGGACCGGATAACGATGAAGAACTGCGCCAAAAGCCGCAGCGCGATGGTACAACTGCGACTATTGGACCAGATCCGGCTCACAGGTGGGGATCGACCGAATGCACCACATCAACCAGATCGCCGTTGGACAACGTGGGCTTGGTGAACTCACGCCACGGCTCGACCTTGACCTCCCAGCGCCCGGTCCGCTCATCCAGCACCGGACGCGCGGTCTGCTCCCATCGGACGCGCTGCGAGGTACGGCCGGTATGCGGGTCACGGCGCGAGTAGTGCAGGCAGGTGCAGTTGGTGATCTGCCAATCGGGGCTGTCCGCGCGGCGTAGGAACTCCTCGTCCGAGATATCCTCCAGCGTGAGCATCAGCGCCAGCATGAAATCGCCGTGGGTCACCGCCACCACCGATTCCGACTCGGCCCTGCGGTTCAGCGAGGTCAGCAGGTTATGGACGCGGTCCTCGGCCACATCCGCGATCGACTCGCCCGCCGGCGGACGCCAGTACAGCGGGTCGGTGCGCTTGAACATCCAGTTGCGCGAATAGTTCGTGCGGAACTCCTCCTGGGTGATGGTGTTGATCTCGCCCCATGAACGCTCGCGCAGCACGCGGCTCTCCTCCCAACGCGCCTTGGGCAACGCCATCGTGGCCGCCGTCTCCCGTGTGCGCACATACGGCGACACCAGGTACCGATCGAACAACTCCTGCTGGGAGACCAGCCAGCGTCCGATGCAATCGGCCTGCTTGCGCCCGATCGCGGTCAGACGCCACGAGCGGTCCGGCACGGTGACGTTATCCTGCGTGTACAGGGAGTTATCGCCCTGCTCCCCCGCCTGCACGATGACGTTCGCCTCGGACTGGCCGTGGCGGATGACATACAGGTCCAACGGCATGCCCATGGTCGCTCCTCCTGAACTCGTCGATTGCCGTACCGATATCGATCGAGTCCGCACCGGACGTGCGGACCCGTTCCGATTCCACCGTAGCCGAACAACGGCGCGACCGGGCACGTTTTTGCGATGGGCCTGTACAGAATTCACCGGAGGCACATGCCGCGTTCACCTTCGGCACCGCGACCGCGCCGACGACCATGGCCGGATCGCACGCCCGAATGCCTGATGGCGCCGAACCCGGGAGACGACTATTCCGGCCAGATGCCGGCCTGGGCATTGGCGTTGCGGTATTCGCGCGGCGTCACGCCCATATGGTCCTTGAATACCTTGCCGAAATGACTGGGCGAACGGTATGCCAGGATCTGCGCGATCTCCCCGACCGAATACTGCGAATACCTAAGCATGTTGCGCGCCGCCTCCATGCGTTGATCGGCGATGTAGCGGGAGATGGTGGTTCCGATCTCCCTGGCGAACAGTTCCGACAGGTATGTGGGATTGAGGTGGACGTGGTTCGCGAGCATCGGCACCGTGATGCGCTCGTGCAGGTGGTAGCGGATGTAGTCCATGCATTCGACGACCGCGGTGGAATGCACCTCGCCGCGCTGCATGTCGGCCATGGCCCAGGTGAAGAAGGTCATCATATCGGCGTGCAGCCGGCGCACCTCATCCGTGGTGGTGCAGCGGTCGACGTCCTGGATATAGAGGTCGGAAGCGTTGTAGGCGTCCTCCTCGTCCATGCCGCCCTCGATGGCGAACCGCGTGGCCAGCGTGATCGAGGTGACGAACAGGTATTTCGCGTTGCGCAGCGGGTCGTCGCAGACATGGCCGTACAAGCCGGATGTCCACAGCCGCGCGCTCTCGCCGATGGCGGAGAGGTCGCCGTTCTTCATCAGCTCGTACTGCTTCATCTCCTCCACGTACCGATGGTGCCGTACGCGGTCCTCCCGGCTTAGGAAGTCGAGATAACGCAGTCTGGCCTCGCTGACCACCGGTTCCGTCATCGCATCCCCTCCGTTCTTCACCATTTCTTTATCTTTATTTCAAGAATACCCGATATTTTTGATAGTTTTCTGGAAATCTCAGCAGGAAACCGGCGGCTCGGAGGACGTAAGCTGTGCTTGTCACAACAGAAGATCGAATATCACCAACACGGCACCCGCAGACCAAGACGGGCGCCACAACGAAAGGAAACAACCATGATGAACCAGCAGATGATGGATCAGGCCCTGCGTTCCCCGCTCGCCGCCACCGACCCTTCGCTCGGCCACTACGCGCTCTCCCAGACCGTGTGGAACGGCATCAAGCGCATGCTCAACAAGTAAAAGGCCGAGTCAAGCAGACTTACCCACAAGCGGGGCCCTGTTCCGGAATGCATCGGAGCAGGGCCCCGCTCTTGATTTCTCGCACGTCCGTCCACGGCACGCACGCGGGAACGGAACAGGAAGAGGCCGGTGGGCATCCGTCTGCGATTCGGATGTCCACCGGCCCCACCGGTTCATTACGATGCGTCGGCGTTCAGCCGAGCCGCCAATCAGCCCTCGATGGCGATGGTGTGCTTCTGCTCGACCTGCTGCCGGGCCTCCGGCTTCGGCAGCTCCAGGCACAGCGTGCCGTCCTTGTAGCTGGCGTGGATGTCGGTATCCCTGACGTTCTCGCCCACGTAGAAGCTGCGCGAGCAGGAGCCGACGTAACGCTCGCGGCGCAGCCAGCGGCCGTTGTCGTTCTTCTCGTCGTGGTGCGTATCACGATGGGCGCTGACGGTCAGATAACCGTTCTTCAGCTCCACCGCGATATCCTCCTTCTTGAAACCGGGCATATCGATGTCGACGGCGTAGCCCTTGTCGGTCTCGCGCACATCGGTGTTCATCATGTTGCCGGACACCACGGTGCCCGGGGTGTCGGAGACGCGGCGCAGTCCGGTGAAGAACGGATCGTCGAACAGGTCGCCGAACAGGGAATCATGCATCAGGGAAGGGAACATAGCCATAATCACATACTCCTTCAACGTGGGAGAGGACCGGCCGCCGCAGACGATGGCCGCTGCGGCCGGCCCCCGAGCCCTTCCGGGCTCGTATCCTTGACCATTCACTCCGTTCAACCGCCTTGGAGGGCGGGGCTTCCATCGTTTTACCGTGAGCGAACGCATCGGCGACAGCCCTCGATTCCGCCCCTCATATAACGGCCAGGGGCCTTCCGACGAATCGGAAGGCCCCTGCGGGAACGGATCCGCGCCGCCGGATTCGGCGGACGGCACCCGGATCAGAAGAACAGCTTGGCGACCAGCACCGCGAACGCCACCAGCAGCACCGAGGCGATGAAGCTGGCGAGCACGGCCTTGGCGCCCTTGGAGGCGATGGCCTTGAAGTTCACGTTGATGCCGAGCGCGGCCATGGCCATGCCGAGCACGATGTAGGCCACGTCCACCAGCTGGGCGGAGATGGCGGTCAGGAACGGCACATAGGTGCCCAGCACCGACGCGGCGATGAAGCCGAGCATGAACCACGGGAAGGCGACCTTACGCTTGCCCTCGTGCTTGACCGTGGAATGCGTGCGGTCCCACCAGATGGCGATGATGATGGCCGCGAACACCAGCATGAGCACACGGCTCAGCTTCATGATGGTGGCCATGTTCAGGGCCTCCTCGCCGAAGGCGCCGCCGACGGCGACCGCGTGGGCGATCTCATGCAGGCTGGCGCCGGCGGCCACGCCCTGCTGGGCGGGGGTCAGGCCGAGCGCCGGGAACAGCGCGATCTCGATCAGCGCGAAGATCGTGCCCATGATGGCCACGGTGGCCACGGCCATCACCTCGTTGTCGGCCTTCTCCTCCTCGTCCTCCTCCGGAACGGTGATGGAGCCCGACAGTCCCATGACGGCGGCAGCGCCGCAGATGCCGGTGCCGCCCGCGGTCAGGATGGCGAGCATCGGGCTGACCTTGAGCGCACGGGCGATCAGATAGGTCACGACGATGACCAGCGTGACGATGACCGCCGCGATCGGCAGGCACTTGATGCCCTGCGTGAACAGCACCTGCAGGTTGAGCTTGAAGCCAAGCAGGATGATGCCCAGGCGCAGCAGCTTGTTGGAGATCAGACCGGCGGCGTCCTTGACGCCCGCCTTGCGGGAGTCGTTGGAGCCGACGTAGAGGGAACGGATCGGGAATTGGATGACCATGCCGATGAGCAGGGCGATGATCAGCGGACCGAGCAGCGAGAAACCGTCGAACTGCTTGAGGAACGTGCCGATGAAGGAGGCGATCAGCGTCAGGATGGCGATGAACAACATATCGGTGGTCGCGATGCGCTTCCACCACTTGGTGCAGAACTCTCTCATACCTCCATTGAACAACGAGGCCCAACATCGGTCAAATAGAACATATCGATGAATATCATCACGTTTTTCGATGCGAATGCGTCCCGCCGGGCCATGAACGCCGAACCGACTTCTCAGCGCAGCCTGACGTCCCGCAACGCCGTAATGACGGCATCGGCCAGCGCACGCTGGTCGCGGGTCAGGCCGGACCGGGGAATCAATGCGTAGAAGCGCCGCACGAATTCCGGCCCCAGATCATGCACCGCCACTCCGCCGGGGCACGCGGCGCGCGATACAATCGAGCAGCCCACGCCCGCCGCCAGCGCGGCGACGATGGAGGCGTTGCTCGCCACCTCGATGGCGTGCGCCGGCACGATGCCCTCCGTTTTGAAGTACAGCTCGGTGTAGTAGCGCACGCCGGACCCGCGCTCGCGCACCAGCCATACGCCCGAGGGGTCCCCGGCCAGCACCAGCTCGTCCTCGCACAGGGTGACGCGTTCGACTGATTCGCTGATGATCGGCTTCTCGACCACGCCCAGATGGGCCTCCTTCAGTCCCACCCGTTCCAGGATGCCATCCGAATTCGATGCTGCCACGGCGACCTCGAACCGGTCCAATTCGCCGAGCGTCGCGCGCAACGCCGCGGGGATCAGCACCGCGGCAGCGGTATGGGAGACCAGCATCGAGAACGGCTCGCGGTTCGCCCGCGTACGAGCGATCTCCTCGCGGGCATCACGCCACACACCGCCGATCTGCGTGGCCGCACGGTACAGCAGCGTGCCGGCCTCGGTGGGGGTCACGTCGCTTTTGGCGTGCCGCACGAACAGCGGAGCGCCCACCATGGCCTCCAGCGAGGCGATGCGCGAGGACACCGTGGACTGCGAGACCTTGAGCTCGTCGGCCGCGATGGTGAACTGCCCGGTCTCGTAGACGGCGATTAGGGTCTCCAACAGCGCGAACATACCACCAGTATCCCGCATCAGAACACCACATAGGACACGCCGGTCAGCGTCAGCAGGCTGGCCGCGGTGGTCACCAGCACCAGACCGACCGCGTATTCGGGCATGTTGCGCTCCCGTTCGGCGAACATGACGAGCGCCGCCATCGTCGGCATCGCGCACACCACGGTCACGGCGTGCACCATATCCGCGTTCATCGTCCCCAGCCCCAGCATCGGCGGCACGAAGGTAAGCAGCGCGAACAGCGCGATCGGGATGATCAGCATCTTGACCACAATGCCGACATACACCTCGGGCTGCTTGAGCGTGGTCTTCCAGTCGCGCAGCGCGAACAGCCCGCCGATGTACATCAGCGATAGCGGCGTGGAGATCGAGCCGACCGTGTGCAGCGGCGTGTTGATGTCTTCGGGGATCGGAATGCCGATCAGGATGACCAGCAACGACACGATCACGGACACCAGTCCGGGGCTCAGCAACCCGCGCAGCTGCTGCGCCAACGATGCGGCGGGCCGTTCGCGGCGGGTCTGTTCGGAGCGGGTGAGCCAGACGCCGTACGTCCACATCAGGAACTGGTCGAGCAGCGCCATCAGGGAGTAGAACAACGCGCCGCGCTCCGGGAACAGGGCGATGAGCAACGGCAGTCCGATGAACCCGACGTTGCCGAAGATGAACGCCGCCTGGAACATGTGGCCGCGGTCCACCGGCAGGCGCATGACCTTGGCGATCAGCCAGGTGGACGAGATGAGCAGCACGTACATGACGGCCTGGAACACCAGGATGATGCCGGATTCGAACAGGTCGGCGCGCGTGGCGCCCGCCGTGGCGTTGGAGAACACCATCAGCGGTATGCCCACCTTGAGGATCAGCTGGCAGATGCCATCCAGCGTCTTCTCGCCGTAGACCTTGCACCTGACGCAGATGTACCCGATGACCAGCATGATCGCGAACCCGATCAGCTGGTCCAACACCACCGTGAACTGTTCCATCCCTCTCCTAACGAATCGGCAGCTGTCCGGCCCAATCGCGCAGCAATGCGCCGACCTGCTCGGGCCGGTCCACGTAGACATTGTGTCCCGCGTTCTCGATCACCGCATACCGCGCGTTCGGATAGTGGGGCAGGATCTCCTCCTGATCCTCATAGCCGACGATCTGATCCTGCCGTCCGCAGATGATGGCGGTCGGCCCCTCGAACGTGCCGAATGCACGTTCCGGGTCCTCGGCCAGCCAGTAGCGGGCCTCCAGCCTGGCGTACGCGGCGCGGTCGAACGCGCGGATGCCCGGCAGCATATACATCTGATACCGCCGCCATGCCTCGAACGACTGATTGACGCCCATGCGGATGAAATCCAGCACCTGGTCGAGCGGCAGTTTGTGCATCAGGTCCGGGTTCGGCTCGCTCACCACATGCTCGGCGACGCGACGATGCGCAATCACCGGATCGATGACCGGCGCGATCAGGGCGATGCCCGCCACACGGCGCGGTTTGCGGGCGACCACGGCCCGGGCCAGCACCCCGCCCATCGAGTTGCCGACCACGGCGAACGGGGCACGGGGTCCGAGGATGTCGTCGATCGCATTGCAGAACCAGTCCACGTATTCGGGCAGACCGCCGGGAGCGCCCAACGCCGGGGTGCGGCCGTACCCGGGAAGGTCGAGGTAGATGCGTTGCGTCCGCTCCGGGAAATACCGGTCCAGCATCATCAGCGACCGGTGGTCGACGCCCATGCCGTGCGCGAAGACGATCGGGAACCCTTCCCCTTGCGTGACCATATACGCCTGCGGTTCCAACGCCTCTCCTTAGTCTCTCAAAGTCCCACGGCAGGACGGCACTCTTCCGTTCCACGGTTTCCGGCGGCCGCGCCCACCGCGTGAACACGTTCGCACCGGTTGCCGCAAACCAATGCTACGGAGCGCAATAGACCGCCGCCGCCCCATGTTCGGCAGATGGAATCCCACCCAGGCGGCGGAGAGCCGCATGGTCATTTGATGCGGATGAGTCTGTTGCCCTTGACCAGATAGGCGGTGCGGGCCATGTCGATCATGGACTGATCGTGGTAGCTGTCGGTGTAGAACTCGTCGATGACGGCGTCGGGTCCGTAGATCTCACGGAAGCGTTTGGCCTTGTTCGTGCGGAAGTTCAGGTGGGATATCTCCAGCGTATCCGGGTCGATGGTGGAGGCGATGAGGTGTCGGATGCCCAGACGGCGGCAGGCCTCCCCCACCGTCAGGTCGAATGATGCGGTGACGATGACGTCGTCCGGCTGGGGTTGGTACCAATCCTTGATCTTATGGAATTTGCGATTCCAGAATGCTTCCGACAACGCGTCCAATCCCGCGTGGGAGGTTACGACGGGATCGCCGCCGCGCTTCGACGGAACCGTTGGCGACGGGTTGGAGCCGCGCAGCCTGGCCACACGCTTCGACGAGTCGATGTCCTGCAGGTACCGGCGGATGATGCGCCCCAGCTTGCGCTCCATCGTCCGCAGTTCGGCGTGGCCGGTCTTGTACCGGATGCCGCATTGGGCCACCGGTGCGATGTATTTCAACACGCGCGGCTCGTAACGGACGCTGAACAGATACAGGTCGAACAGGCTCTCACCCTTGTAGATCGTCCCATCGAAGTCGAAGACCCTCATCGTCTCTCCACAACCTCACCCGATATGCGGCATGCGCCGTTGCTCCTCATGGTTCCACTGTAACCGCTCGACTCCGGCAGCGCCAGACGCCGTTGCATATTCTGTAGGTTTCGGGACACAGACGGAACACTGAACGGTGCTGTATGAGAAAGTTTGAGAATTACTCCGCGGCTCGGAGATAGGCAGTCGCAAGTCAGCCGAGCAGGAAGTCAAGCACGTTCATCCCGCCATCGGTCTGCGAGCTGTACAGCTCCGTGAACCCGCACTGCCGACAGCTGATGGTGATGAACCGCTTGTTCTGGATGTCGAAGATCTTTGCAAAGTTGCCGCCGGTGGCCTGGAACTGGTCGCTGACGTACTCACGGCAACCGCATTTCTGGCAGACATATTGACGCTGCTCCATTGAGACCTCCTTATGAAGCATTTCGGTGATGACATTATCTACGGCTCTAGAAAGTCCTTACTTCACACAGGATAAGGACTACACGGCGACAATTTACTCACCACATTCGCAGAACGATACCGTCTCCAAACATGGTCATATATCGCTTACCTTGTTTGAATACAGTCGTCATATCAAACCGATAGGTCTGCCACATCAAGATGGAGATAAGCGGATTGCTCAAATTTCTGATTAGGATAATCCGGAGATCGTCAAGTTCATGGACCCGTTCACAAATCTTCTGATAGTCGTTTCCATGTCCTCCCACGATAATCAATACACTATCTGGATCCTCACGGTGATACCGCATGTACGCATCATTCCTCTTGTTACATCGACGTGTAATAGGACACCGCTTCCCCGATGTCTCCGGTGAATTCGGCGTGACCTTTTCGGATGACGATGCCTTGTGTGCAGAATTCCTTGGCCATGGCAGTCGAATGGGTCACGAACAGTACGGTGACATCCTCCTCCGCCATGATCTTGTGCACGCGTTCCTTGCATTTCCTGGAAAACTTGCGGTCACCGACCGATAACGCCTCATCGACGACGAGGATGTCGGGGCGAATCGACGAGGAGAACGCGAATCCGAGCCGTGCCCGCATACCGCTCGAATAGGTGCGCATCGGCTGATTGATGTATTTGCCCAGTTCGGAGAACTCCCGACATCATGCGCACCACACGCCAGCAATACCTCATCAAACAGCTGTTGCATGAGGCGACGTCCAAGAACCTGTTCACTCAATCGGGCCAGTTGTATCAGCTCGCCAAAACGGCATTGCAGTCGCTGAACCTGTGCAAGGGACTCGCCGACATCACCTCGCTTGTCGGCCTCGCCACCAGTATGGTCAATCCCAGCACCGACCGCCTGTACTCGCAAACGGTTCCGATCACCACGGCGCCGCAGGATCCGAATCGTGTGGTCTGGGCGCCGAAAGCCGCGGATGTATGGGCCAGATTGCAGCAGGGACAGCCGCTGGTGGATCAGCCCGATTCAACCGCCAAAGACACCACGGGTGATTCCTCCGATTCCGGGACCATGGAATCCGACTCCTCAAAGGGAAGCGACCCCACCGACAAGAACAGCGAACCGGTGTCATCCCCGAACATCACCGACACGCAAAACACCGCCGGAGAGGCCTCCAACCCATCCGCCGGCACCCGGGAGACCCCAACGACGCCACAGCCCGACCCCGTGTCCGGTCTGATCACCGACGAATACGGCAACCTCATCGACCCGGAGACCGGCGGCATCGTGGATCCGGAAACCGGCGCGATTCGCGATGCGGAGACGGGCCAGTTCGTCGGCCTTGCCGACCAGTATCTCAACAACGTCGTGTGCGCCGTATCGTAATAGAGGTTCGCACTACCTCGAGTTTTCAAATCCAAGGCCAAGGAAAAAGCCACTTCCGGATTCGAAGCCCGAGGTAGTGCGAACCTCTTCCGCACTCACTTACTGACGTTGAACTTGAACTCCACGATGTCGCCGTCGCGCATGACGTAGTCCTTGCCCTCCAGGCGCATCTTGCCCTCCTCCTTGACCTTGGCGTAGGAGCCGTCCGCCGCCACGAAGTCGTCGTAGGAGATGACCTCGGCCTTGATGAAGCCCTTCTCGAAGTCGGTGTGGATCACGCCAGCGGCCTGCGGGGCGGTCCAGCCCTTGTGGATCTGCCAGGCGCGCACCTCCTTCTCGCCGGCGGTCAGGAAGGTCTGCAGGCCCAGGATGTCGAAACCGACGCGGGCCAGCTGGTCCAGGCCGGATTCCTTGAGCCCGGCGTCCTCAAGCATCTCGCGGGCGTCCGCCTCGTCCAGCTCGGTCAGTTCGGCCTCGAACTGCGCGTTGAGGAAGATCGACTTGGCCGGCGCCACGGAGGCGGCCAGTTTGGCCTTGAACTCCTCGTTGCCCAGCTCGTTGTCGTCCACGTTGAACACGTAGATGAACGGCTTGGCGGTCATCAGGTGCAGCTCGGCGATGTCGGCCTTGTCGATCCTGCCGTCCGCGGCCGCATGGTCGATGGTCTCGCCGGCCTCAAGGATCTCCTTGGCCTGCTTGACGGCCGCCACGTACTCCGGGCTGACCTTCTTGCCGCGCAGGTCCTTCTCCAGCTTCGGCAGCGCGTTCTCGATGGTCTGCATATCCGCCAGGATCAGCTCGGTGTTGATCGTGTCGACGTCGTCCGCCGGGTCCACGCGGCCGTTGACGTGCACGATGTCGTCGTCCTCAAACGCGCGCACGACCTCGCAGATCGCGTCGGCCTCGCGGATGTTGGCCAGGAACTGGTTGCCCAGGCCCTCGCCCTCGGACGCGCCCTTGACGATGCCGGCGATGTCCACGAACGTGACGGTGGCCGGCACGATCTTCTCGGTGTGCACGAGCTTGGCGAGCACCGGCAGACGGTCGTCCGGCAGCGGCACGATGCCGGTGTTCGGCTCGATGGTGGCGAACGGATAGTTCTCCGCCAGCACGTTGTTGCGGGTCAATGCGTTGAACAGTGTGGACTTGCCCACGTTCGGCAAGCCGACGATTCCAATGGTAAGAGACATGCCCTCCAGCCTACCTTCAGCCCTGCACGGCCTCGATGGCGCCGATGGCGGCCCCGCGGAACCCCGCGTGTTCGAGCGCGACCACGCCCTTGATGGTGGCGCCGCCCGGCGAGCACACGCCGTCCTTCAGCGCGGACGGGGTCATGCCCTCCTCGATGATCTGCGCGCCGGTGCCCTCCACCATCTTGGCGGCGAGCCGGTAGGCCGTGTCGCGCCTGAGACCGTATTTCACGCCGGCGTCGGCCAGGGCCTCGATGTAGACGGCGGTGAACGCGGGCGCGCAGCTGCTGACGATGCCCGCAACCGACATGTGCGCGGTGTCGACGGTTTCCAGCAGCGCGATCGGCTCGAACAGGGAGCGGACCAGCGCCATCTGCTCGTATTCCAGCGTGTGCGATTCCTCGACGACGAGCACGCCGCTGCCCACGCCGATCGGCAGGTTCGGCACCACCGACAGGTGGCTGGTGCCGGGGATGATGGCCTCCAGCTGGTCGTTCCACATGCCCCAGGCGATGGACAGGACAATCTTGCCGTCCAAGGCGTCCGTCAGCGGGGCCATGACCTCGCCGACCAGGTTCGGTTTGACGGCGATCACGACGACATCCGACTCGGCGACGGTCTCCTCCGCGCTGGCCGCGGCGCGCGCGCCGAGCTGCGTGGTGTCGCGCATGAGACGGTCGCGGTCGATGTCGTAGGCCACGATGTTGCCGGCCCCGACCACGCCGCCGTTCACGAGGCCTCGGGCCACGCCCTGCCCCATATTGCCGTATCCGATGAATCCGACGGTCACATCCCGCAAAGGCATCCTCTATATCCTTTCTCTTCACGCCCCGACTCGCCGCGGAGGCAAGGCGCGCCGGTTCAGAACAGTTCCTCCAAGTCGCCGCGGTTCAGCGCCTCCTCATACAGGTGGCGGAACACCGCGGACCCGTGCAGCCCATCGTGTTCGAACTCGTTGGTCACCCAGTAGTGCGAGCGCCCGACCCGGCTCAGCGTATCCAGCTGGAGCCCCGAGTCCACGTACATGTCGTCGAAGTACACGGCCGCCTGCAGCGGCACCTCGTTGCGGGCCAGCCGGTCGGCGTCGTAGATGCGTCCGAAGCGCGTATCCTCCATCAGCACATCCATCGCGGCCCGGAACGGACACAACGCGGCCTGCTGCTCGTACATCCACGGGAACATCGCCTCGCCGGTGAACAGCATCGGCCGCCGGTCCCCCGCGAATTCGGGATGCCGGTCGCGCACGCGCTGCGCGGCCCAGCGGATCGGCTCGTCCAGCTCGCCGTTGGCGTAGATGAACTCCTGCAACGGCCAGTACAGCGGCCTCGATCCGGTGGCGGCCATCACTTTGCCCAGGAAATCGTCGCTCAACGGCGAGTCGGCGGACACGGACCCGTCACCGTCCAGGAACGCGTCGTCCATGATCCAGTGCACCCGTTCGAAGCTCGGCTTCATGCCGAAGTCGGAGCCCAGGGTCTGGAATCGTTCCACGGTAAGCCGGTCGCCGTTCGGCAGGCGCACATCCTGCGCCGCCAGCCGGTCGGCCACGGCGGCCACGCGCTCCACGTCCTGCGGGTAGCGGTCATAGTACTGGCGCGTCTTCACGGCCATGCGCGGGAAGGTGTGCTCGTAGACCTCCGTGGCGTCGGCGGGCACATGCGGGATGCCGCCGGTGGTGAAGCTGGCGATCACGCCCTCCGGGAACAGCGATAGATAGGTCAAGGTCAGGAATCCGCCGTAGCTCTGGCCCAGTGTGACCCACCGCGCGCCGGCGAATTCGGTGCGGCGCAGGTGTTCGAAATCGCGGATGATCGAATCGGCCAGGAACCGCTTGAGATACGCGGCCTGCACCGTGGCGCCGCCGGGGGCCAGACGCGTCATCGTATGCGTGTCGATGCGATTGGAGCGCCCGGTGCCACGCTGGTCGGGCAACACCACCCGGAAGTGCTTGATCGCCTCCGCGATCCACCCATCGCTGGTGGGGTTGAGCAGGCGCGGGCCGGGGCCGCCGGGGCCGCCCTGCAGGAACACGAGCAGCGGCAGGTCGTCGTGTACGTGTTCGGGCGCGGTGACCACGCGGTAGAACAGGCTGATCGACTCGCCGTCGAACCCTTCGCCGGGCGTATGGCCGGTCCAGTCGAGCGGCACGCGGATCGACCGGTCCTCGATATGCAGACCGGGCACGTAATACTGTGTCAGCAACGTCATCGGTTCCGTTTCCCTTTCCTTGCGTGGTCAAGCGGTTCCATGATATCCGAGAAACACGGGGACCCACCGCCGCGGCAACCGCCGGCGAACTCGAACGGGCCGCGAGCGCCGCCGCTCCGGCCATCCATCATGCCCGGGGATGATGGCCGGAGTGCATCATCCCACGGTAGCCTTGAAACCATGAACAGGATGGAACGGTTCTCGGCCTGGCGCGCGCGCAACGTGCTGCCGCTCGATGTGCTCGGCACGCTGGCGATCGCGTTCTTCACGGTCGGCCTCGCCGCCTCGACCGGGAACACGCCGGGCATCCTGTTCGCGCATGACCCGACGTCGCAGATGGTGTGGTCGCTGGTCTCGCTGGTTCCGGTCATGTTCCGCCGTTGGCGCCCGCAGGCGGCGGCGCTGTGCTATGCGGGTCTGGTGGCGTTGCATCTGATGTTCGGCCCGGCGATGCTGTACAGCGATTTCCTCTCGCTGGTCATGGTGTATTCGGTGATCGTCTACGGCGATCCGCGCAACACCAAGGCGTTCATCGTGCTGGCCGCGGCGTTCGGCCTGTTCGCCACGATGGCGATCACCTGGTCGGTGGATGTGGGCCCGATGTTCGGGCAGGTGTGGGACGGATACCGTCAGATGTATTACGGTGCGTGCTCCACCCTCTATCAGGAGGGGTTCAGCGGCGAATGCGCCTCCACGCTGCTAGTCGAGGGCTTCCAGATGGGGCTGTTTGTGGCGGCATGCCTGGGGGCCACGATCGTGCTCGCCTACTGGCAGCGCGCGCGGCAGGCCACAATCCGCATGCTGCGCGAACGCAATGAGGCGATCGCGGCCCGGCAGGACGAGGAACGCCATATTGCCGCGCTGGCCGAACGCGCGCGCATCGCCCGCGATATGCATGACGTGGTGGCGCACACGCTGTCGATCATCATCGTCCAGTCCGACGGTGGCCGCTACGCCGGTGCCGGGAACCCCGAGGTGGCGCGCAGCACGATGGAGACGATCCGCAGGGAGTCGGAGCGCGCGCTGCACGATATGAAACGTCTGCTGGGCGTCTTCGGCGGCTCCTCGCATGCCGATTACGACGACATCGCCGCGCTGGTGGACCAGGCGCGCGAGACCTCCCCCGATACCGCGATCGTCCGCCGTGTCGAGGGGACGGCCGCCCCGCAACGGCTGGGCGCGCAGGCGAGCATGGCCGTGTACCGCGTGGTGCAGGAGGCGTTGACCAATGTGCGCAAGTATGCGGGGCCGCGCCCCACGGTCCGCATCGACGAGCGATGGGATGACGGCGGGCTGTCCCTGACGATTGCGGACAACGGCCGCGGCGCCTCGTCGGGGTTGGACGGGCATACGCCCGGCTACGGGTTGATCGGCATGCGGGAGCGCGTGCAGGCCGTGGGCGGCACCGTCAGCGCGGGCCCGGGCATCGGCGGAGGGTTCGTGGTGTCCGTCACCGTGCCGTACACCGCCGCAGCGGACGCCGTTCCCGCGGCCGCCGACGATGCGACGGCGCGATCCGCTGGCATCGACACGCCCCCCATTCAGACCGCGGTGTCGCCGTCGGCCGTGGTTCCTGGCACCGGTCCGGCAACGTCTCCCGATGGGCAGGACCGCACCGCCGCGCCGATTCCGGCAGGCGCGGCGACCATGCACGCGGTCGGCGACGCCGACGCAACCGACGCGGCCTTCTCGCGCGTTTCAGCCGGTTCGGTCGGTTCGGCCGGGTCGACCGGTACGGCCGGTACGACCGACCGCCCGGCACCGTCGTCCCCGCAGACCTCCCACATGCCGCGTCTGCCCCGGTTCGCGATGCCGTCGTTCCCGCTGCCGGAACGCATCGTGCCGCCCTCGCTGCAGGAGATCGCCGGCAAGCTGCGCTCCAAGCCGATCGACCAAGCCGAGTCGGCGGGCGGCGAGCGGTTCAATTGGATCGAACGGCTCTCGCAATGGAGCGAACGCCATTACCTGATGATGGACGTCATCGGCACGCTGCTGCTGATCCTGGTGGCCTCCTCCGATCTGTTCGTCCACGCGGATTTCGTCGGCAGCCCGCTGCCCGACCATGGGCTGTACGTGTTCATCACCGTCATGGTGATCGGCCCGTTGGCCTTCCATCGGCGCTTCCCGGAGGGCACCGCGGCCTTCCTGGCGGTGTTCTGCGCCTTCGAGATGGTGTTCCTGCCCAGCGCGCCCTGGTGCAACATCCTGGTGCTGTACGCGCTGCATGCGGCGGCGGCGTACGGCCGGCCGCGTGCGTGGATGTGGCTGACGGCGGCCTCGCTGGTCGACTCCATCCTGTTCGGCGTCAAGGTCTGCGCCAATATGATGGGCCTGAACACCATCTACGACCTGGTGTTCGAGCCGCCGCCGCTGCGGCTGATGCTGTACGTCGCCGCCGGGCTGATGACCGGTGGCGTGGTGTTCCTGTTGTGCTGCACGGCGATCGTCTACGGGCGCTGGACCCGTGCGCGCGGCGCGAACGTGCTGATCCTGCAGGCTCGCGAGGAGGCGCTCAGGGCCGAGGAGGCCAAGCAGCGCGTGCTGGCGGCGAATATGGAGCGCGACCGGATCAGCGCCAGCATCCAGGCCGAGGTCACGGCCACGCTGACCACGGTCATCGACCAGGCGGTGGACGGTTTGGCGATGCTGGACGGTTGCACGGCGCGCGGCGAGACGCCCGCTCCGGAGACGATCGCCGCCGCGTTCGAGGCGATCGGTTCGCGCGGACGCGACGCGCTGGCGCATATGCGACAGCTGCTGCGGGTGCTGCGCGAGACCGGCTTCAGCGACGAGCACCGGCCGGCGGCGCAGGAGACGATGCGGCTGACCCCGGCCGCCTCGCTGGACGACCAGCTGCGGGCCGCCACCGCCAGGGCCTGACGCCAGGCGACACCACGGTGCGGTTTCGGGGGTTATGGACAACATCGACCGCGACTGCCAGTCAGTTCGCTACAGTGGAAGGCATGAATGCTATGCAACGGATTCGCGTGGTCATCGCCGACGACCAGGAGCTGGTGCGTGCCGGCTTCGCGATGGTGATCGGCTCCCAGCAGGATATGCAGGTGGTCGGGCAGGCGCGTGACGGCGCCGACGCCGTCCGGGTGGCCGAATCGTTGCACCCGGACGTGGTGCTGATGGATGTGCGCATGCCCGGCATGGACGGCATCGAGGCGACCCGTCGCATCACCGCGCTGGAATCCGAGGCCGCCGAGGGGACGCGGCCGACGCGCGTCATCATCCTGACGACCTTCGACCTGGATGAGTATGTGATGGCGGCCATCAACGCGGGCGCCTCCGGCTTCCTGCTCAAGGACACCGAACCGGAGACGCTGCTCAGCTCGATCCGCACCGTGTATCAGGGCAATGCCATCATCGCCCCCTCGGCCACCAAGCGTCTGATCGAGAAGATGATGGAGGACGGGTACACCAAACCGCACCCTACGCCCGAGGCCGCCCCCGCCGCGCCGGTCTACACCGATCCGGAACTGGACGAGCTCACCGACCGCGAGCGCGAGGTGCTCATCGAGATCGCGCACGGCCTGAGCAATCAGGAGATCGCCGACAAGCTGTTCATCAGCCTGCCGACCGTCAAGACGCATGTGGCCCACATCCTGGCCAAGATCAACGCCCGCGACCGCGTGCAGGCCGTGGTCTTCGCCTATGACAACCATCTGGTGTGATTCCTGCCGATTCACGATTTCCGGCTCCGCCGTATTGTGAATCGAAACCGCACACAAACGAACAACCGCGTCATCCCGTTTCGTTGGGATGGCGCGGTTGTCTTGTGCGAACGAACAGCGGCGCCGATTCACAGTATGGCGATGGCCGAAACTGCGAATCGGCGCCGAATATCTAGGCCTCGGCCAGGGCCTCGACGGGCGGGGTCTTGACGGCCCGGCGGGCCGGGAAGACGCTGGCCAGCAACGCAGCGACCGCGGCGATCGCCAGGATCGCCCCCGAGGTGGCCCAGTCGATCGGGAACACCACCGAGCCGAAGCTCATCGAGAACACGATGTACGAGCCGATCCAGCCGAACACGGTGCCGACCACAATGCCGACCACGCCGCTGACCAGCGAGATCAGCAGCGCCTCGATGGCCAGCGAGCGCCGCAGCTGTCCACGCGTCATGCCGATGGCGCGCAGCGTGGCCGATTCGCGGGTGCGTTCGATCACGGACAGGGACAGCGTGTTGGCCACGCCGATCAGCGCGATGATCACGGCCACGGCGAGCAGGGCCACCAGCACCATGAGCAGCATGTTGACCATGCCGTCCCAGGACACGCGTTCGGCGATCGATCCGCCGACGGTGATGCCGGGGATGGAGCTGACCGCCTGCTGGATGTCGTCGATCACATCCGCCGGGGTGACGGTGCCGTCGGTTTTGGCCCATACCTCGTAGCCGTCGGGCTTGGCGCCCAGCCGGTCGAGCGTGTCGGGCGGCATCAGCCCGTAGATGCCGTACGGAGTGTTCACCCCGCGGAACGGCGCGGCCTCGACGGTCGGTTTGAACGCGATGCCGTCGACGATGTCGCCGTCGTCGTTGTAGGTGGCGTTGAGTTCCAGATCGAGCACGGACCCGTCGCGCACCGGGTAGTCGTCACTGTCGCCGGCCAGCGCGTCGGGGACGAGCAGCACGCCGTCGCGCAATCCGTCGATGGCGTCGCCGTTCATCACGGCCCGACCCTGCTGTGCGGTGAGCGTGTACACCTGCAGGTTGCTGTCATAGTCGTCCGTATGCCAGACGGCGTTCGACGAGCCGATCAGTTCGGCGTCCCGGATGCCGGCGACCTTGCGGATGTCGTCGAGCACGGTCTGGTCCACGTCTTCGCCGGAGACCTGGATGTCCACGCTGTACCGGGCGTCGAGTTCGCTGGCGAGCGTCTGCCGGGCGCTGGCCGCGCCGGTGCCGAGCGTGGAGACCAAGGCCACGCCGATGAGCAGCGCGGTGCTGGTGGCGGCCACGCGCCGCGGGTTCTTCTGGATGTTGGCGGTGGCGATGGTGGATGCGGGGCCGATATGGGCCACAAGCGCGCCCACGCCCTTGAGCAGGAGCGGCACCCACCGGTTGGCGCACAGCAGGAGCCCGAGGAAGAAGATCATGACGCCACCCATGGCCATGAGCAGCACCAGGGAGAACTGCTCGTTGCTCAGCGCGGATTCGCCGTGCGCCTGCCGCCAGGTATCCACCACGGTGAACGCGGTGACGGCGGCGCCGAACAGCATCATCAGCAGGCTGACCACCAGTCGGGCGGCACCCGATTTCCTGGCCGCGCTGACCTCCAGCGGCTGCAGCGCCTCCAGCGGGGTGACGGTGGTGGCGGTGCGGGCCGATCCGAGCGAGGCCAGGATCGTCACCACCACGCCGAAGGCGATTGGTACCAGGAACACCTGCGGGGTGAGCACGGTCACGAAGCTGATGCCGGAGAACTCCACGCCCGCCACATGCAGCAGCTGCATCAGTCCGATGGACAGGCACACCGCAACCAGCGAGGAGATCAGCCCCAGCAGCAGCGCCTCGGCCACCACGGAACGGTACAGCTGCCCCTTCCTCGCGCCGATGGTGCGCAGCAGCGCCAGCGTGCGGCGGCGTTGCGCCACCAGCACCTGGAAGGTGTTGGCGATGACGAGCGCCGCCACGAACATGGCGAGCACGCCGAAGACCATCATGAACGTGGTCATCATGCTGGTCTGCCCGCCGCCCAGCCGTTCGAGCGCCTGGTCCTCGCTCGCGCCGCGGTCCAGCGCGGCGAAGTGCGCGGGCAGCAGGGCGTTGACCTGCTTGATGACCTGTTCGGCGTCCGTGCCCGCCGGCGGTTGGATGTCCAGATACAGGATCGTGCAGTTCAGCGATGCATAGCCGGAATCGACGGCCACGCTGTCCATCAACCGTCCGATCGCCCCCTCGGACACGACGGCCGCGCCGCCGTAGTACGCGTACGCGCCGCCCGGATCCAGGCTCAGGCCGCTGACGGTCAGCTCGACGGGCGTGCCGTCCGAGTAGGCCGCGCTGACCGTGTCCCCGATGCCGACGTCGAGCCGCGCCGCCATATCCCGCGGAAGCACGATCTGCCCGTCGCCGGACGGCCATTCGCCCTTCGCCAGATCGACCGGCATCAGCGTGGACGGTGTGGCGTTCGCGATGACGATGCCGCTGGAGTGCCGGTCGCCGGCGGTCACCTCGATGTTCAGCGTCACCTCGGCGCGCACGCCGGCCACGCCCTCGACCCGGCGCACCTGGTCCAGGTTCAGGTCGCCGACGGTGATGCCGTACATCGGCGCGTCGTCGTCGCTGGCCACGACCGCGTAGTTCGCGTCCCCGTAGGACGCCGAGATCTGCCGGCGCAGCGAGTAGTCGAGCGTGTTGCCGAACAGCAGCGTGCTGGCGATGAACATCGTGCCGATCAGGATGGCGATGCCCGCCGGGATCAGCATCCGGGCGTTCTTTCGCATGAGTTTGAGCGTTATCGACCACATGAGCGTTCCTCCTTAACCTCTGTTATGCCGTAACCGATGCGTGCGGATCAGCGGCGATGGCGGCCGGCGGTTGCGGCATGCGCCCCGGCGCGCGTGTTCCGCGCACTCTGCGGCGGCAGCGGCACTCCGGCGCCCGCGCTCGGCGATTGCGCTCCGGCTGGCGCCAGAGACTGGCGGGTGGCCCGCTCCCGCTCCTGCATGAGCAGCTGGTTCATGCGTTCGGCGGTCGGGTCGGTCTCGTCGGCCACGATGCGGCCGTCCGCGAAGACGATGGCCCGGTCCGCGTAGGAGGCGGCGACCGCGTCATGGGTGACCATGATGATCGTCTGCCCCAATTCGTTGACCGAGCGACGCAGGAAGCTCAGGACCTCCGCGCTGGAGACGGAATCCAGGTTGCCGGTCGGCTCGTCGGCGAAGACGAGCTGGGGGCGTGCGATCAGCGCGCGGGCGATGGCGACGCGCTGCTGCTGGCCGCCGGACAGCTCGTTCGGACGGTGGCCCAGGCGCTGCTTGAGCCCCAGCGTGGTCACGAGCAGGTCGAACCAGGCGCGGTCCGGTTTCTCGCCGGCCAGCGTCAGCGGCATGATGATGTTCTGCTCGGCGGTGAACATCGGCAGCAGGTTGAAGCTTTGGAAGATGAAGCCGATCTTGTGTCGGCGCAGCATGGTCAGCTGACTGTCGGTCATGGTGGTGATGTCGGCGCCGTCGAACATGATGTGCCCGCCGGTGGCAGAGTCGAGTCCGGCGAGCGTGTGCATCAGCGTGGATTTGCCGGAGCCGGACGGCCCCATGATGGCGGTGAACCGCCCCTGTTCGAACGCCACGTTCACGCCGCGCAGCGCATGGACGGCGTTCTCGCCGTTTCCGTAATCCTTGACCAGGTCGATGGCCTCGATGGCAGTGTTCATGTCGCACCCCTTGGTTGTCCGGAGCCGGGGTCCATCCCGGCTGTTGCCCCCAAGCTATCCCCGGTCCGGGGTCGGCCCACATCGTGCGCCGGGCGGAACCGCGGCGTCGCCGTCATCCCTGGGGATGACGGCGACGCCTAGGATGCTCCGGACCCGTGTGCGGACCGGCGGTGCGGATATGGGCCGGCGTTCAGCGCAGGTCCCGCACGGCGGCGAACCCGCGCTCGAGGTCGGCGAGGATGTCGTCGATATGCTCCAGGCCGATCGACAGGCGGATGGTGCCGGGGCCGATGCCCTGCGCCGCCAGCTCCTCCTCGCTCTCCTGCGAGTGGGTCGTCGAGGCGGGATGGATGACCAGGCTCTTGGCGTCGGCCACGTTGGCCAGCAGGCTGAACAGGCTCAGCCCGTCGATGAACGCGCGGGCCGCGTCCAGGCCTCCGCGGATGTCGAACGTGAAGATCGGGCAGGCGCCGTTCGGGAAGTAGCGCAGGTAGCGTTCGTGGTCCTCGCGCCCCTCGATCGAGGGGTGCGAGATCGAAGCGACCTCGGGGACGGTGCGCAGGTATTCGATGACGCGCAGGGCGTTGGCGACATGCCGCTCCACGCGCAGGCTCAGCGTCTCGATGCCCTGCAGCAGCAGGAACGCGGCGAACGGCGAGATCGTCGCGCCGGTGTCGCGCAGCAGCACGGCGCGGACGCGGGTGACGAACGCGGTCGGTCCGAGCGCCTCGAAGAACCGCAGCCCATGGTACGAGGGGTCCGGCTCGGTCAACGTGGGGAATCCGCCGGCACCGGCCGCCCAGTCGAACCGTCCACCCTCCACGATCACGCCGCCGAGCGTGGTGCCGTGTCCGCCGAGGAACTTGGTCGCCGATTCGACGACGATGTCGGCGCCGTGTTCGAGCGGCCGGAACAGGTACGGCGTGGCGAAGGTGTTGTCGACGATCACCGGCAGCCCGTGGCGGTGGGCGATCGCCGCGATCGCCTCGAAGTCGGGCAGGTCGGCGTTGGGGTTGCCGAAAGTCTCGAAGTAGACGAGCCGGGTGCGATCGGTGATCGCCGCCTCCAGGGCGGCGTGGTCGGCGATGTCGACGAACGTGGTGGCGATCCCGTCGCGCGGCAGCGTGTGGCGCAGCAGGTTGTAGGTGCCGCCGTAGATGGTGCGGGAGGCGACGATGTGGTCGCCGGATTGGGTGATGTTGCGCAGCGCGTATTCGACGGCGGCCGCGCCCGAGGCGACGGCGAGCGCCGCGGTGCCGCCTTCGAGCGCGGCGACGCGCTGTTCGAGCACCTCCTGCGTCGTGTTGGTCAGCCGCCCGTAGATGTTGCCCGCATCGGCGAGCGCGAACCGGGCCGCGGCCTGGTCAAAGTCGCGGAACACGTAGCTGGTCGTGGCGTAGATCGGCACGGCGCGGGCGTCGGTGGCGGGGTCGGGCTGTTCCTGGCCGGCGTGCAGCTGCAGGGTTTCGAAGTGGTGTTGTGCGGTGGTCATGGTTGCTCCTGATTCGTTGGTGCGGGATTGCCGGGTTGACGGGCGATGTGTGGGCACCGCGGCGTTGGAGGCGACTGTAGGCCACGAGGCGGCGGCGCGGCAAGGTTCGCGGCTATCGACGTTGGTTATGGCCGTTTATCATTCGCCGTCATTGGTGGTCTGACGCGGTGCCGAGTCCCGGCGGATCCGGTGCGATTCGGGGCGACATGCCGTAATTCTCTCGGTTAGGCGTCCACATTTCGGACAGGATGGGATGTCCCGCGTCCCCCAAGGCCCGGAATGTCGCGCGAATGGGTAATGTCGGGAGCGTAAACCAACAGTCCCTAATGAATCGAGGGGTTATGAGTGACGTGAAGCTGTATGACCGCAATCCGGCGTATATCCCGCGCGTGGCCGCCGTGCATGACATGTGCGGCTACGGCAAGTGCTCGCTGACCGCGGCCATTCCGATCCTGTCCGCCGCGGGCTGCGACGTGTGCCCGGTGCCGACCGGTCTGTTCTCCTCGCACACCAAGTATCCGGTGTTCACGTTCCATGACACCACGGAGATCCTCAACGGATACCTGGACGCATGGGGCAAGATCGGCGTGGGGCTCGACGGCGTGTACAGCGGCTTCCTCGGCTCGGCCGACCAGGTGGCGGTCATTCAGCGCCTGTACCGCGAGTATCCGGACGCCCTGCGGCTGGTCGATCCGGTGATGGGCGACGGCGGCCAGATGTATCCGACGTACACCGCCGAGCTGTGCGAGGCGATGGGCGCCCTGGCCGATGGCGCGGATGTGCTGATGCCGAACCTGACCGAGGCGAGCATCCTGACCGGCCGCGACTATCCGGGGCAGAACCTGGATGACGCCGAGGTCACCGACTGGCTGGATGCGCTGCTCAAGCTGGGCGCCAGGAACGTGGTGCTCAAGGGCATCGACCGCGGGGACGGATTCCTGCGCAACTACGTGGCCAGCGCAGAAACCGGCGCCGAGCACAAGCAGGAGCATGCGCATGAGAAGCTGCCGTACATGATCCACGGCACCGGCGACGCGTTCGCCTCCGCGCTGTGCGGCGCGGTGATGGCGGGCAAGGGTCTGTCCGAGGCCGCGGCCATCGCCGGCGAATTCGTGCGCGACGCGATGGTCAGCACCCGCAACCAGCCCGACTTCGAGGAGCGCGGCGTCAGCTTCGAGCTCAACCTCGGCGCGATGACGGCGCTGCTGCACTGAGCGGCGGCCTTCGGCGGCCTGTAGCCGATACGCGGCGTCCCTGCGCGGAATATGCGACATTCCGCGCAGGGACGCCGTATGTATCGCATCGACTTATCCACAACACGCCCGAAACCGCCCGCTGCGGTCACATCGCCCCGCGCCGCTTCCCCCGCAGACGGAAGTCTGGTGCACTGAAACCATGACCACAGCACAGATCACAACGGCGCAGCCATCGGCGGAATCGTCCGCGGAGCTTGCCCGGCCCCTGGCCCGGCTCGCGCATGGCCTGCAGGACGGCACATTGGACGCCAAGCAGTTGGGGGCCGCCGGGGAGGCCTATGCCGCCGGCTGGCTGGAGCACCATGGCTGGCGCGTCCTCTCGCGCAATTGGCGCACACGGTACGGCGAGCTCGACATCGTGGCGTTGACCCCGGAGGACCTGATCGCCTTCGTGGAGGTCAAGACCAGGCGTTCGCTGCGCTGCGGCTTCCCCCAGGAGGCCGTCGATATGAGGAAGCAGGCGAATCTGCGCCGGGCGGGCGTGCAATGGCTGCTGAATCCGGGGCATAGGATCGCGCACCGCGGCGTGCGCTTCGATGTCGTCTCGATCATCGTGCGCGGCGGCCGACCGCTGCTGCACCACATACCGGGGGCGTTCTGATGGCCATCGGCGGAGCGTTGTCCATCGGATTGATCGGCATCAAGGCCTTCATCATCCAGGTGCAGGCCTTCATCTCCCCCGGCCTGCCGTACTTCAGCATCATCGGCCTGCCCGACGCCTCGCTGTCCGAGGCCCGCGAACGCGTCAAATCGGCCTGCCATGCCTGCGGCCTGCGTTGGCCACAGACGCGGGTCACCGTGAACCTCTCCCCCGCCTCCATGCCCAAACGCGGTTCCTCGCATGACCTGGCGATCGCGGCCAGCGTGCTGAGCGCCGCCGGGGCGATTCCGCCGGACTGCCTGAACGAGGTCGTGGTGATCGGCGAGGTCAATCTGGATGGCACGGTCCTGCCCGTCAACGGGCTGTTGCCCATCATGCTGCACGCCAGGGAACGCGGGCTGCACCGCATGGTGGTGCCGTACGCCAACCTTGACGAGGCCTCGCTGGTGGAGGGACCGCAGGTCATCGGGGTCAGGCACGTCGGCGAACTCATCGAGATGATGGGCGGCAACGCCCGCTATCAGATGCCGCACGACCTGCCCGTCGGCGAGCAGCCCCGGCAACCGGTGTTCGACGCGTCCCACCCCGGAGACATGGCCGAAGTCATCGGCCAGGCCGAAGCCAAGAAGGCGCTTGAGGTGGCGGCCGCCGGCGGCCATCATCTGCTCATGGTGGGGCCTCCCGGTTCCGGCAAGACCATGCTGGCCTCACGCCTGCCCGGCATCATGAGCCCGTTGAACGAACGCGAGCAGCTGGAGGTGGCCTCGATCCGCTCCCTGTGCGGCACGCTGCAGCACTACGGCATCTCTGACGTCCCTCCGTTCGAGGCGCCGCATCATACGGCCTCCTGTCCCTCGCTGGTCGGCGGTGGCAGCGGACTGGCCCAGCCGGGGGCGATCTCCCGCGCCCACTGCGGCATCCTGTTCATGGACGAGGCACCGGAGTTCTCCACCCGCGCATTGCAGACCCTGCGCGAGCCGTTGGAATCCGGGCATGTGGTGCTCACCCGTTCGGGCGGCACCACGTATTACCCGGCCGACTTCCAACTCGTCATGGCGGCCAACCCCTGCCCGTGCGGGTTCGACTACGGCACCGGAGAGCGGTGCACATGCCGGGAACGGGATCGGATGCGGTATTTCTCCCGACTCTCCGGCCCAATCCTCGACCGCATCGACATCCAGATCACGGTGCCGCCGGTCACCACGCTGCTGGCCGCCGACACCGTTCCCGCGGAGCCCAGCGCCCGGATCCGCGAGCGCGTCATCCAGGCCCGCCATACGGCGCAGGAACGCTTCGCCCGGCATGGATGGAGCTGCAATGCGCAGGCCTCCGGCTCATGGCTGCGCGACCATACCTCACGCGCGGCGCTGCAGGTCATCGACCGGGCGTTGAACCGCGAGCGGCTCAGCCTGCGGGGCGCGGACCGGTCAATGCGGCTGGCGTGGACGCTGGCCGACCTCGCGGGCGCCGACTCCCCCACGCCGGACCATATGTTCACAGCCATTGGCCTGCGCACCGAGGACCGCCCATGAACGCCCAACAGTCGCCTCCCATGCCCGCCCCGGACGCCGAAACCGTGTCCCGGGCCGTGCTCACCGCCGCCATCAACGGCGCGGACGCGTTGATGTTCGCCACGCTCAAGGGCTCCGACAGCGCCGAGGCCCTGGCGGCCACGCTGATGTCGGCGGCGCGGCACGAGACCATGCCCGCGGCCACCCGCAAAGCGCTGGACGGCTGCTTCGCCACCGGTCTGAGCCGATTGGGCCGCAAGGTGCAGCCCGAAGCCATGCGGGCGTTCCATACGGCATTGAACGGATGGATCCGCCGGCTACACACGCTCCCCGGCTCCTCCATGGACGAGCTGGCCGAGCGGATGACGGACGGCGGCGGGATGTGGATCATCGCCCCGCACAGCCCGTACTGGCCCCATCAGCTGGACGACCTCGTCACCCGCAAGGATTGGGCGCCGCCCCTGTGCCTGTGGGGCCTGGGAGACCCCGAATCGCTGATCTGCTGCGACAGCCCGCTGGCGATCGTGGGGTCACGGGCGGCCGACGACTACGGGTGCACCGTGGCGCAGGAGTTGGCCGCGCAGGCCGCGGCGGACGGTCATCTGGTGGTTTCCGGCGGCGCCATGGGCATCGACGCCGCGGCGCATCTGGGTGCCCTGGCCGCCGTACCACCGGGTTCCGGCACCACGATTCCCCCGGGACGTACGGTCGCGGTATTCGCCGGTGGGCTGCATCACATCGGGCCGCAACGCAACCGTCGCCTCTTCGAGAGGATGCGGCGGCAGGGCGGGGCGTTGATCAGCGAACTGTGCCCGGATGTCATTCCGGAATCCCACCGGTTCCTGCTGCGCAACCGGCTCATCGCGGCGTTGGCCTCCTCCGTGGTGGTGGCGCAGGCCCGTCCCCGGTCCGGCGCGTTGAACACGGCGAGATGGGCATCCGATCTGAACCGCCAGCTGTACGCGGTCCCGGGCCCGATCACCTCGCCGCGCAACGCCGGCTGCAATTCGCTGATCCATATAGGCATGGCCATGATCATCTCCTCGATGCGCTGCATCGACGAGATCTGTCACACCGCGCACCCGCCCATCGACCGCACCGCGGACGGCATCGCCTCGCAGGATGCGGCCCCGGACGGCGAGACCCGATCCGCCCAGCCGATCCTCCACGCCATAGCCGCATGCCGGCGGCGGCATAGCCCGGCCACGGCCGACCTCATCCTGGCCGAACTGCAGACCACAGGCATGAGCCCCGGCGTGGAACAGGTGCTGGCCGAGCTGGCGCGCCTCGAGTTGGAGGGCGTCATCGTGCGCGAGCGAACCGGCTATGCCGTTGCCGACGGTTGAGACCGGCCTAAGCCCGCCATTGGCAACGCGCCATATCCACCCGCCAGCCCTCGGCGCCGGCGTTGGGCGCGCCCTCCGGCGGCGGCACGAACACCACGCCTTCGGCCTCCAGCAGCTCACGCTGGCGCTCCTCGCCGCCGAACGCGAATCCGGGCGCCAGCGAACCGTCGCGGAACACCACGCGATGGCAGGGGATCACCCCGGGCTCGGGGTTGGCGTGCAGCGCGAACCCCACGAACCGCGCGGCACGGGGGCGTCCGGCGAGCGCCGCCACCTGCCCGTAGGTCGCCACGCATCCACGCGGTATGCGCCTGACGACCTCGTAGACGCCGGCGTTGAACGATTGCGTCCGCCCCGCATCCTCGGACGCCGATGCACCGCCTTGGGTGCCATCAGGTACCAACGACTCACTCATGGCTCCATTATTACCGCCGTTGTGCGAGAATCAAGACTATGAGTCCGAAGCATGTCGAAGCAATGTATGATGTCGTGATCGTCGGCGCCGGCGCGGCCGGTCTGTCGGCGGCGCTGGGTATGGTCCACTCCCCCGGATTCGCCGAACGCCGGGCCTTGGGCGAGGAGCCCTCCGTGCTGGTAATCTCCAAGCTCCAGCCGCTGCGTTCCCATACCGGTTCGGCCGAGGGCGGCATCGCCGCCAGCCTGGGCAATGTAGAGCACGACGACTGGCATTGGCATTACTATGACACGGTCAAGGGCGGCGATTGGCTCGTCGATCAGGATGCGGCCAGACTGCTCGCGCAGGAGGCCCCCGCCGCGGTCATCAACCTCGAACGCATGGGGGTGGCCTTCTCGCGCACCGAGGACGGACATATCGCGCAGCGGCGCTTCGGCGGGCATACCGCCGACTTCGGCCAGCAGCCGGTCAAGCGCGCCGCCTACGCCGCCGACCGCATCGGTCACCAGATCCTGCACGCGCTGTGGCAGCAGTGCGTGGCGGCCGGCATCGCATTCGCCGAGGAATGGTATGTGACCGACCTGGTGCTGGACGAGGCACGCACCAAGGTCGAGGGCGTGCTGGCGTTCGATACGCATACCGGCGCCGTGCACGCCGTGCACGCCAGGAACGTCATGCTGGCCACCGGAGGCGCGGGCAGGCTGTTCCACACCACGTCGAACTCGTGGGATCTGACCGGCGACGGCATGGCATTGGCCCTGAATGCCGGACTGCAGCTTGAGGATGTGGAGTTCATGCAGTTCCACCCCACCGGGCTGGCGCATACCGGCATCCTCCTGTCCGAGGCGGCGCGCGCCGAGGGCGGTGTGCTGCGCAACGCCGAGGGCGAGGCGTTCATGCAGCGCTACGCCCCGGGCCATGCCGACCTGGCCGCGCGCGACGTGGTCAGCCGCGCCATCCGATCGGAGACCGACGCCGGGCGCGGCGTGGCCGACCCGAAGGATCCTGAGGGTCGCAGGGACTGCGTGTGGCTGGACATGCGCGGCATCGACGCCGACCATATGAACGAGGTGCTGCCCGAGGTGGTGGCCACCATCCGCAAGTACGCGAATCTTGATCCGGCCGTTGACCTGATCCCGGTCAAGCCGACCGCCCACTATACGATGGGCGGCATCCCGGTGACCGTGGACGGCGAGGTCTACCGTTGGGCCGATGGGCAGCGCGCCACGGTCGAGGGACTGTTCGCCGCCGGCGAGTGCTCGTGCGTGTCCGTGCACGGCGCGAACCGTCTGGGCGGCAATTCGCTGCTCGACGCCTGCCTGTTCGGCACCCGCGCCGGCCGTTCGATGGCCGCGCGTCTGGAGGGTGCCGCAGCCGCACCGGATGCCGGCGACGAAACCGTCCAGGACCGGGTGGATGACGCCGCAGCCGCACGCAGGACCCAGGTGGCCGACCTGCTGGCCGCGGCCAAGGCCGGCGCCGACGCCGATGCCGACGACGAGGATACGACCGACGGCAACCCCTATCAACTGATGGCCGAACTCGGCGCCGTCATGGAGTCGGCGCTGGCGGTCCACTGCAGCGAGGACACCATCGCCGCCGCGCGTGAGGCCATCGCCGAGCGGATCGCGCCGCAGGCCGCGAGCCTCCATCCGCATAGCGACACCCCCGCGTTCAACCAGGAGCTGACCGCCATCTGGGAGGTGCGTCATCTGATCGACCTGGGGTCGGCCATGCTTGAGGCCTCCGACGCGCGTCATGAATCGCGGGGCTCGCTGTACCGGATGGATTTCCCCGCACGCGACGACGAACGCTTCCTGGCCCATTCGATGACCGACGCCGAGTGCGGCATCGGCTGGCAGCCGGTGCATATCGAGGACATGCCGCCGCAGGCCCGTTCGTACTGAGCCGGACGGGTACGGGATATGGCAGACTATATGACGGTTTTTGACAGGAAAGGCGGAGCAATGAGCGGCGGACTCGAGAACGACATGACCACGGTGACGTTGCGTGTACACCGGTTCACGCCACGCGCCGAGCGCGAGCGGGACCGTGCGCGCGCGGGCAGTCCGTTCGCCAGGAAGTCCTCCCCGTTCGGCGGCGATTCGGCCCGCCGACGCCCACGCGGCAAGCAGTGGGTGCAGGAGTACACGATCGCGGCCCGCCCCGAGGATACGGTGCTGGACTGCCTGCTGACCATCAAGCGGACGGTCGACCCTACATTGGCGTTCCGTTATTCCTGCGGCCACGGCATGTGCGGTTCGGACGCGGTGGCGATCAACGGCGCGCCCACGCTGCTGTGCACCGCCACGGTGGCCGACTGGGCCAAGCCGGAGGCCTCCGCCACCGACGAGGAGGGATTCCGCAGGACCGGTGGCGTGGACGACGCGGATGATACGGACGCGCCGTCCGGGGATGTTCCGGACGGGTCCCTCGGCGTCATCGAACTGGCGGCGCTTCCCGGGTTCCCCGTGCAGCGCGACCTGATCGCGGACATCGACCCGATGCTCGAACAGATCAGGAAGCTCAAGCCGTACCTGCAGGCCGACGGCGTGCTGGCCACCACCGACGAGGGCAAGGTGGACGTCTTCGAATACCTGCAGCACCCCGACCAGCTGGCCAGGTACGAACTGCTCAGCAACTGCATCGCCTGCGGCGTGTGCGAGGGCAGCTGCCCGGTGTTCGCCGGCGGCGAGGCGTTCATCGGGCCGGCCGCGCTGATCACGGCGTCCCGGTTCATCAACGATTCACGCGATACGCAGGCCGCGGAGCGCATGGATGCCATCGACACGGCGGACGGCATCGCGGCATGCCAGTCGGTGCGCGCCTGCACCCGTGAATGCCCGCGCGGCATCGACGTCGGCGAGGAGATCTGGCAGCTGATCGCGCAGGTCAAGGAACGCTGACCCATCCATCGACATTCAAAGGCGGAACCATGAACAAGACGTCATACACGAATCTGGCCAAGGTCTGGCAGTTCGTCGAGGATCGCGCATTCTCCCGGCAGTCCCCCGATCTCAACGAGGTGCGCACGGCCGTGGAGCGCGAGGGCATCCCCCAGGGGTCGGCGGCGCAGGCCGAACTGCTCTCGCTGCTGGTGCATGTGCTCGACGCCTCCTCGATCATCGCGATCGGCACCGCGTCGGTGGTCGAAACGCTCCAGCTCATCGACGGCTTGGAGGGGCGCGGCCAGCTGACCGCGGTGGATTCCTCCACGGAGGGCATCGCGCTGATCCGCAAGCTGTTCGCGGGGCTGTCGGACCGCACCCAGACCACGCTGCGCGCCGTTAGCGCCCCCGTGGGCACCTATCTGCCGAGGCTGAACGCCGGGGACTACGACCTGATCGTGGTCGCCGGTGACGCGTCGAACTACGCGCCGGCCTTCGAGCATGCCTCACGGGTGCTGGGCGAGCACGGCGTCATCGTGTTCACCGACGTCATGGCCTTGGAGGATCCCCACGCCAACGGCGGCGTGCCCAATCCCGCCGACCGCGGCGACAAGGCCGTGGCCATGCGGGAACTGCTCGACGCCGTACAGTCGGATGAACGCTTCCGCTCCACGCTCACCCCGTCCGGCACCGGGCTGCTGATCGCCGTCAAGCGCTGACCGATCGGCTCCGGCAAGACAGAGTCTGGCCGGATGGCTGACCGTGGCCGTGGCCACGGTCAGCGTATGGTGCTCGTGGCCACGGCCACGGCCTGTTCCGGATCATCGGTCAGCGTCACCAGTTCGGGGTCCAGCGGCGAGATCATGCCGCGCGGCTCCAACGTGCCGGTGATCCAATCGAACAGGCCCTGCCAGTACGACGTATCGAACAGCACCACGGGCGTGGGCTCCACCTTGTGCGTCTGCACCAGCGTCAGGAGCTCAAACATCTCGTCCAGCGTGCCGAACCCGCCCGGGCAGATGATCACGCCGGACGAGTACTTGACGAACATGGTCTTGCGGACGAAGAAGTACCGGAAGCTCATGCCCAGGTTCACCCATTCGTTGATGCCCTGCTCATGCGGCAGCTCGATGCCCAGCCCCACGGATTTGCCGCCGGCCGCGGCCGCACCGCGGTTGGCGGCCTCCATGATGCCCGGTCCCCCGCCGGTGATGACGGCGATGCCGCGTTCGGCGATCAGGGCGCCCATGCGTTGCGCCGCACGGTAGGCCGGATCGCTGCGTTGCGTCCGCGCCGAACCGAACACGGATACCGCGGGTCCCAGCTCGGCCAGCGCGCCGAATCCGTCGACGAACTCGGCCTGGATGCGCAGCACGCGCCAGGGATCCATATGCAACCAGTCGGTGGACTGCTCCGCCTTCAGCAGGTTGGCGGTGGTGCTGTCCTGCGGGATCATCTGTCCGCGCAGGATGACGGGACCACGATGATAGGTCTCGCTGAACGGCGGTACGTCGATGTCGCCGGCGGCGGGGTCGACCCGCCGGCGGCGGATCAGGTCCTCCGGGTCCACCGGCTGCGTTGTGGGGTCAGTCATCTTCGGTCTCCTCACTCTCCTCGTCGTCGATATGGTCGTGCCAGACGAGTTCGGATTCGTCCGGTTGGGGTTCCTCATGCGCGGCGACATTGCCGCCGATCGTGCCGATCGCGGCGTGCGCCGCGGCCCGTTCGCGCTCGTACCGTTTGGATTGCAAGCTGAGCAGCACGCCAGAGATGGCCGCGGCCACCAGGGAGGCCATCAGCACGCCGAACCGGCTTTCCGCCGACAGCTCGGCATCCGTATAGGCCAGCGAGGCGATGAGCAGCGAGACCGTGAAGCCGATGCCGCACGCGCAGGCCGCAGGGAACATGTCGCGCACGCGCAGGCCCTTGGGCATGCTCAATCCGCCGGGATGGGTGGACAGCCAGGCGGTGGCCATGATGCCCAACGGCTTGCCCACCACCAGGGCCGCCACGATGCCGATGACCACCGGCGAGGTCAGCAGCGCGGGGCTGAGCGTCTCGAAATGCACGCCGGCGGCGAACAGCGCGAAAACCGGCAGCGCCACCAGCGACGAGAGCGGTTGGAGCTTGACGCAGTAGCGTTCGGCACGGGGCGAGGCCTCGCCGTGAATCGGACGCGCCGGGGTCAGCAGACCGACCAGCACACCGGCGAGCGTGGGATGGACCCCCGCCTCGAACATCATGATCCACACCAGGACGCCGACCACGGCCACCACCAGCCACGGCACGCGCTTGCGCCGCACCAGATACCACCAGACCAGGGCGCACACGCCGATGCCGACGAACCAGTACCAGGCCTCCAGCGAGGAGAAGAACACGGCGATCAGGATGATCGCCAGCAAGTCGTCCACGGTGGCCAGCGTCATCAGGAACGCGCGGATCGACCCGGGCAGGGCCTTGGCGAACAATGCGAGCACGGCCAGGGAGAACGCGATGTCGGTGGCGGTGGGGATGGCCCAGCCCTGGGCCAGCTCGTCGAACCCGAACACCGCGCCGGAGGCCACAGTGGCCTCGCCGACGGCGGGTGGGCCGAACCGGGCGTAGAGCTCCACCACAGTCAGGAACAGGATCGGCGGCATCACCATGCCGCCCACCGCGCACAGCATCGGCACGGCGGCGGCCTTCGGGTTGGCGAGCGAGCCCGTGGTCAGCTCCTGTTTGAGGTCCAGCCCCACGGTCAGGAAGAAGATGGTCAGCAGACCATCCTGCGCCCAGTGCCCCAGCGGCAGGTCGATGTCGGTGCCGGGAATGCCCAGATGCGTCTCCGACACGGTCTCGAACAGGTGGGCCGTGGCCGGCAGATTCGCCAGGACCAGGCCGAGGATGGCACAGCCGAGCATGATCAGTCCGCTGATGCGATCCGAAGCCGCGATTCTGCGAATCGCCGCCCATGCCCTCCGACGTGCCGTCATGCCGCACTCCGTTTCATCCATGCGAATCAGTTGCCGATATCATTCTACCGGCCTCGATGGTGTTCGTCCGGGACAACGGGCGGACCGCCCCCTCATCGTCGGGAGGCGGTCCCGCATACGGACTCCGGGTGCACGTCGGCCCACGGCGTCCGAAGATGGTCGCCGCCGGGTCAGCGGGCGGCCAGCGCGTCGCCCATCCGGCCGAGCGCCCGTTCCAGCAGGTGCTTCGGACAGGCCAGGTTCACGCGTTCGAATCCGGCGCCGGCGGTGCCGAACATCTGACCCTCATCCAGATAGACGCGGGCCTTGTCGCGCATGAAGGAGCACAGCGCGTCGGCGTCGGCGAAGCCCAGGCTGCGGCAGTCGAGCCATCCCAGGTAGGTGCCCTCCGGCTCGATCAGCGTGGTGCCGGTGGCATGGGCGAAGTCGCGCAGCAGCGCCAGATTGCCCTGCAGCACGCCGATCAGCTCGTCCAGCCACGGTTCGGCATGGTTGTAGGCCGCCTGGCAGGCCACCAGGCCGAAGTGGCTGACGGTCAGACCGGCGATGTTCTCGGCGGCCACGTCGAAGGCGCGCTTGAGTTCCGGGTTCGGGATGATGACGTTGGAGCACAGCAGGCCGGCCAGGTTGAAGGTCTTGGTGGGCGCGGTGAATTCCATGCAGTGCATGGCGTAGCGCTCCCCCAGGTTCGAGAACATCGTGACCTTGTGGCCGGGGTGTTCGAAGTCGGCGTGGATCTCGTCGGACAGGATCGTCACGCCGTGCTCGATGCAGATGTCCGCCAGGCGGCGCAGTTCGTCGGCGCTCCAGACGCGGCCGACCGGGTTGTGCGGGTTGCACAGCATGATGGCGGTGCAGCGCGGGTCGGAGGCTTTGGCCTCCAGGTCCTCGTAGTCCATCACGTAGCGGCCGTCCTCAAGCTTCAGCGTGTTGTCCAGCAGGGTCAGGCCGTTGTTGCGGGCGGCGGCCACGAACGGCGGGTAGGACGGGCTCTGTACGATCACGCTGTCGCCGGGGTGGGTCACGGCGCGCAGGGCCGTGTTGACGGCCGGCATGACGCCGTCGGAGAGCGTGACCCATTCGGGCTTGATGTCCAACGCGTGGCGGCGCCGCATCCAGCCCACCAGGGCATCGAAATACTGGTCGGTGGCGTAGTCGTAGCCGAAGATGTCATGCTGGGCGGCGTGGACCAGCGCCTCCACGATCTCGGGGGCGGGCTTGAACTCCATATCGGCCACGGACAGGGCGATGACATCCTCATTGCCCGGCCCCATATCGGTTTCGATCATGTGCCACTTGGACGAGGTCGTGCCCCTGCGGTCCACCAGCGTCTCGAAATCGTACATGCGTCACTGCTCCTTGTCGGTCGCTCATAGCGGAAGTCACAAACGACACCATGATACCGCGTGTCTGGTTCTCTCCCGTGACCGTGATGTATCGTGCCGAACGAGCCATAGGCACTCACCGGCGACGCCGGGCAGTATGGATGGGATACGAAAAAAGCGGAGCGCTGACGCTCCGCCGTTCTGGTGCGCGAGACAGGATTCGAACCTGCGACCTGCTGATCCGTAGTCAGCTGCTCTAATCCGCTGGGCTACTCGCGCATGCCGCCACGTGCATGACGGCTGAGTGCGCGAGACAGGATTCGAACCTGCGACCTGCTGATCCGTAGTCAGCTGCTCTAATCCGCTGGGCTACTCGCGCATGTTGTCTTTGCGGCAACTCGAAATAAGTTACACCCATGTACTCCGATATGCAAATCGGCGTGTCGTCACGCCGCCCGCCGCTTCGGGATCTCCTGCGTGGCGGCGCGCACCAGCTTCGGTTCGCTCTCGCCGCGCACCGACGCCGCGTCCACCACCACCTGGGTCACATCCTCCATACTCGGCAGCAGGAACATCGTATGCTCCAAGGTCTTCTCGATAATCGAACGCAGCCCGCGCGCGCCGGTTCCCCGCTGGATCGCCGTCGCCGCGATCTGTTCGACGGCCTTCCGGGTGAACACCAGCTCCACGCCGTCCACGGCGAACAGCTTGCGGTACTGTTTGGTCAAAGCATTGGCGGGTTGCGTCAGCACATCGGCCAGATCGGTTTCGGTCAGGTCCTTCAGCACGCTCACCACCGGCAGACGTCCGATGAATTCCGGCAACAGCCCGAACTCAGCCAGGTCGTCGGCCGTGACCTGCCCCAGCAGCTCGTCGGGTGTGGCCTCGTGCTCGTGCCAGGAGGCGCCGAACCCGCTCTCACGCGTGCCCAGACGCCGCGCCACGATGTCGGTCAGGCCGACGAACGCGCCGCCACAGATGAACAGGATGCCCCGCGTATCCAACTGGATGGTCTCCTGTTCGCGGTGCTTGCGCGTGCCCTCCACCGGCACGGAGGCGATGGTGCCCTCCAGGATCTTCAACAACGCCTGCTGCACGCCCTCGCCGGACACGTCGCGGGTGATGGAGGTGTTCTCCCCCGATTTGCGGGCGATCTTATCGATCTCGTCGATGTACACGATGCCGTGCTGCGCGCGGCTCACGTCGCCGTCCGCGGCCTGCAGCAGCCGCTGCAGCACGGTCTCCACGTCGTCGCCCACGTAACCGGCCTCGGTCAGCGTGGTCGCGTCGGTGATGACGAACGGCACGTTCATCACACGGGCCAGCGTCTGCGCCAGGTAGGTCTTGCCCACGCCGGTCGGCCCCATCAGCAGGATGTTCGATTTGGCCACCTGCACATCCGCCAGCGGGTCGGCGACGCGCCACGCCCGCACCGGGGAGCCGTCCTTGCCAGCCCCCAGCTCGTCGGCGGCCTCGCGCAGCTCCATATTGACGCGCTTGTAATGGTTGTAGACGGCCACGGACAGCGTCCGCTTGGCGTCCTCCTGACCGACGACGTACCGGTCCAGGTACGCGTTGATCTCCACCGGCTTCGGCAGCGTCAGCGCGTTGACGTCGGCATCGTGGTGCCGCTCCTCGGAGATGATGTCCACGCATAGCGCGATGCATTCGTCGCAGATCGAGGCACCGGGGCCGGTGACCAGCTTGCGCACCTGATGCTCGGTCTTGCCGCAGAATGTGCAGCGCGGCACATCCTCGTTGTAGCTCACCACGCGTCCCATGCAGTTCCTCCGTTCCGACGCACCATACAACGGATGCGCCCCTACCGAGGATACCTGCCGGCTCCTCGGGCGGGGGCGCACTCATGTAAAGGTCATGCGGACATTCACGAACGGTGTTCGAGCACCTCGTCCACAATGCCGTATTCCTTGGCCTCGGGGGCGGTCAGGAAGGTGTCGACCTCGATGTCCTTGCGGATGCGTTCGACGTCCTGGCCGGTGTGCTTGGCCAGTGTGTTCTCCAGCCATTCGCGCATGCGCAGCATCTCGCGGGCCTGGATCTCGATCTCCGTGGCCTTGCCGAAGCCCTGGTCGATGGCCGGCTGGTGGATGAGCACACGCGCGTTCGGCAGAATCAGGCGCTTGCCCTTGGCACCGGCGGCCAGCAGGATGGCGGCGGCCGAGGCGGCCTGGCCGAGGCAGACGGTCTGCACGTCGGGCTTGATGTACTGCATCGTGTCATAGATGGCGGTCATCGCGGTCATCGAACCGCCCGGGGAGTTGATGTACATCATCACGTCACGGTTCGGGTCCTGGCTTTCCAGCACCAGCAGCTGGGCCATGATGTCGTCGGCTGCGGCGTCATCCACCTGCACGCCCATGAAGATGATGCGGTCCTCGAACAGGCGGGTGTACGGGTCCTGACGCTTGTAGCCGTACGGGGTCTTCTCCTCGAACTGCGGCAGGATGTACCGGTCCTGCGGCGCGAAACGCGCGTCGCGGACGGAGGACGGCACGAATCCGACCACGCCCCTCGCCCCGGCGAGACGGTCGGCGCGGGCCGCGAACTTCGCTTCTTCACTTGCCATTGCTCGTCTTTTCCCTTCCTCAGTCGGCGTTGATGGTGTCCGGCGTGGTCACGATCTTGTCGACGAAACCGTATTCCAACGCCTGCTGCGCGGTGAACCAGTGGTCGTACTCGTTGTCGCGGTAGATCTCCTCCACCGTGTGACCGGTCTGTTCCGCGGTCAGCTCGGCGAGCGTGCGCTTCATATCCATGATCAGTTCGGCGTTGATGCGCACGTCGGTGGTGGTGCCGCCGATGCCGCCGGACGGCTGGTGCATCAGCACACGGGCGTGCGAGGTCAGATACCGCTTGCCCTTGGCGCCGGAGCTCAACAGGAACTGGCCCATCGAGGCGCACATGCCCAGACCCACGGTGGCCACATCGGGCTCGATCAGCTGCATCGTGTCATAGATGGCCATGCCGGCGGTGATCGAGCCGCCCGGCGAGTTGATGTACAGCCAGATGTCCTTCTTCGGATCCTCGGCGGCCAGCATCAGCATCTGGGCGCAGATGCGGTTGGCCATGTCGTCCTTGACCTCCTCACCCATCCAGATGATGCGGTCCTTGAGCAGACGGTTGAAGATCGGGTCGACGGGCCCGGCAGGCACGTCCTCGCCGGCCATGACCGGCGATGTTGCAAGCATATTGCTCACCATGTCTCCTTCACAATTAGTCGTGATGTTCTTCAGCCTACCGCCTCGAATCGACGGCCCGCGGCTTTTGCGCGGAACGCATAGCGCGCCGCCGCGGCGTCCGGTAACCGGCACGCGATGTCAGGCGTGCCCGGCCGACTTCGAACCGGCGGCACCGGCGCGATCGAGCCGCGCGCCGAGCCATTGGGCGCATACCGTGCTGGCCGCCACCGCCAGGCACACCGGCACAAACAGGTTCAACGGCGCATCGGTCAGCTCCATGACCAGGCACATGGCCATCAACGGCGCCTGCTGCGAGGCGGACAGCAGCGCACAGGCGCCGATCAGCGCGTAGACGCCGATCGAGTTGGTGCCGAAGCCCTGCAACCAGAGGATCCCCAGCACCGCGCCCAACGTGGCGCCCAACGCGATGCCCGGGGTCAGCACGCCTCCGGAGGCGCCCGAGCGAATCGTCAGCAGCGTCATGACGCCCTTGACCACGCAGGATACCAGCAGCACGCCGATCAGCGCCCAATCGCAGTCGCCGCCGAACCCCATCTGCGCCGTGGCGCGGCCGTTGCCCATCACCTGCGGCACCCAGATGGCCACCACGCCGGTTATCACACCCGCCAGCGGCAGCTGCCAGAGTATCGCGTTGCCCGTGGCGTGGTGCCGCTCGGCCCAGGACGAGCCGAATCGGAACACCGCGCCCGCAACGCCGCACACCAGGCCCGCGACCAGCGCGAACCCCATCAGGTCGGGCGTGAACAGCCCGCTGGGCTCGCCCATGTCATAGAACGTGTGCGTGCCCTTGATCAGCGTGCCCACCCATGCCGCCACGGTGGAGCAGGCGAACGCATAGGCCACGGTCCGCAGCGTCACGTCGGCCAGCAGGATCTCCACGGCGAAGAACGCACCGGCCAACGGCGCGTTGTACACGCCGGCCAGACCCGCGCCGGCTGCGACCGCCACAATCGTGCGGGTGTCGGCGGCGTCCAGCTTCAGCCAACCCGAGGCGCGTTGGCCGGCCAGCGCGCCGAACTCGCGCGGCGCCACCTCGCGCCCGATCGACATGCCACAGCCGACGATCAGGATCTGCAGCAGCACATGCACGATGGTCTGCCACCACGGCATCCGCTCGCCCGCCACCGCCTTGGTCACCGAGGGCACCTTGGCGCTGCGGGTGCGCAGCAGCCACCAGATCACCGCGGCGAGGGTCGCCCCGACGATCACGGACAGCGCGCGACGCCACGACGGCGTGCCGAACGGCCCGGGCTGTTCGGGACTCTCCACGAAGCCCAGCGCCACATGTTCGATGCCGTACAGCATCAACGTCAGCAGACCGGCCGCAACGCCGATGACCACGCCCAGCCCCAGCACCGCCGCGATCATCGCCACCGCACGTCGTCGTTCGCTCATCGCACACTCCCTCCGCCTCAACGATTGTGGGCTGGAACCGACGACCGGTTCCAGCCCACAATATCGTTATTCAGACCCTTGCCACGGCAAGGTCACAACTCACTCGGCGTCCTCGGCCTGGGCGAGCTCGTCGGCCACAGCGGCAGCGGCGGAGGCGGCCTCAACGGACTCGGCCTCCTCGTCCTCAGCCACGTCACCGAGGAAGGAGCTCAGATCGAGCACCTCGCCCTCGCACTTGAAGGTCACGGCACGCATACCGGCCAGCAGACCCTTCGAACGGCCGACCTCCTCCACGGCGGAACCCAGCTGGCCGTTGCGGATGATCGCGTTGATGAACGCCGACGGATCCATGCCGTACTGCTGGGCGATGGAGGCCAGGAAGTTGGTCACATCCATCTGGGAGACCTTGACGTCCATCTTCTCGGCCAGGGCATCGAGCACCATCTGGTCGCGCAGCTCGTTCTCGGCGGCCTCCTCGGCCTCGGCCTTCTGCTCCTTGGTGGCCTGCTCCGGATCCGGGGTCATGCCCTTCAGGTGCTGCTCGGCGGCCTCGGCCTTGACGCCCTTCGGCACCGGGATCTCCAGGCCTTCCTTGAGCTTGGCGATGAACGCGTCGCGGGCCTCGGTGGCCTGGCGGCCTTCGGCGTCACGCTCGCAGGCCTTGCGGATATCGGCCTTCAGCTCGTCGAGGGTGTCGAACTCGGAGGCCTCCTGGGCGAAGTCGTCGTCCAGCTCCGGCAGCTCCTCGGCCTTGACCGAGTTGACCTTGACCTTGATCTGGGCCTTCTCACCCTCGTGCTCGCCGGCTTCCAGCGTGCCCTCGAAGGTGGTCTCCTCGCCGGCGGACAGGCCGTCCAGGGCCTCATCCAGGCCGTCGAGCATGGTGTTGGAGCCGAGCTCGTAGCTCACGCCCTCCTGGGAGTCGACGGTCTCGCCGTCGATTTCGGCCACGAGGTCGATGTTCGCATAGTCGCCCTTGGCGGCCGGACGATCCACACCCACCAGGGTGCCGAAACGCTGGCGCAGGTTCTCCAGGCGGCGGTTCACGTCCTCATCGGTGATCTCGGCCTTCGGCACCTCGATCTCCATGCCGTCGAGCTCCGGGAGCTCGATGTCCGGACGACGCTCCACGGTGGCGACGAATTTGAGCTTGGTCTCGTCCTTGGCCGACGTGGGGACTTCCTGCACGTCGATCTCCGGCTGGGACATCGGACGGATCTTCTTCTCCTCGAGCGCCTTGGAATACAGCTCCGGCACACCGTTGTTCACGGCCTCGCCGGCAACGGCGGCGAAACCGATGCGCTGGTCGATAATCTTGCCCGGGACATGGCCCTTACGGAAGCCGGGCACGGTGACCTGCTTGGCGATCTCCTTGCGGGCGGCATCCAGATACGGGTTGAACTCCTCGGGATCGACGGTGATGGTGAGCTTCACCTTGGTGGGCTCGAGGTTCCTGACGCTGATTTTCACGCTTGCGCTCCTGTGAAATATTCGTATTCGTTATTCCTGCCGTTAGGCAACCGTTACATGATAGCGCGACTCACGGACGCTGCGATCAGCGACACCTGCCACGGGCGGGCGCCCTGCTGCGTCAGGAATTCGGCGACGTCGCAGCCGCCGGGGTCATCGGTCCAGCACAGGTTGCGGATGATCTGCGGCTTGACAATCATCTCCGCGGGGGTCCTGGTGTCCTCGGCGATCTGGTTAATCACATGGCGTACGGCCTGCAACCGCTCATACCGTTCGGGATGCCTGGCGGACCAGACCTTCATCGATCGGGGGGCGTTGGCCTGGGAATCGGCGGGCGCCGGCGGCATGGACGGCCACTGGTCGGCGGGCAGCGCCAGCGCCTGCTGGATCACGGTCTTCCAGACATTCGGCTTGACGGCCCGCTGGATCGGCGCGTAGCGTTCGAACATCTTGTCCTGCTCTCCGCCGGTATGCATGCGCACCCGCTCGTTCAGGGAACGGATCAGCCGGAACTCCCTGGCATTGCGGGGTTTCCTCTGCGCCGCCTCGATGATCGCCGCGTCGGACAGCAACAGACCCGGCGCGATGTCGTACCGCCGCGCCAGACGGTCGCGTTCCTCCCACAACGCCTTCGCCACGGCCAACCCCCGACGGTCGCGGCTCAACGTGGTGATGCGCGAGATCCGCATCCACGGCACCGGATGCCCGGCACGCGGCCGCACCCCCTCACGGAGCGTGTACGCGAACTCATGACGGGCCCATTCGTCCTTGCCGTGCCGTTTCAGGTCCTCAAGCAGCAGCCGTTCGAGCTCGATGAGCAGTTCCACATCCAACGCCGCGTAATTGCGCCAGTCGCGGGGCAGCGGCCGGTACGACCAGTCGGCCGCCGAATGCTCCTTGGCCAGCGTGATGCCCAGGTAATGCTCGGTGACCGCGGCCAGGCCGAAGCGGTGCAGTCCCAGCAGGCGCGCGGCGATCTCAGTGTCAAACAACGCCTGCGGCTTCAGACCGATCTGCGCGAATCCCGGCAGATCCTGGACGGCGTCGTGGATGATCCACGTCGCTTCCCCCACGGCGTCGTTGAACTCGTTCCAATCGACCCCCGTCTGCGTCAGCGCCACCGGGTCCAGCAGACCGATGCCGGCCCCTTCGCGTTTGAACTGGATCAGCCAGTCCTCATGCCCGTACCGGAAGCCCGACGCGCGCTCGGCGTCGGCCGCCAGCGGACCCGAGGCCTCACGCAGCCGGCTGCAGTACCGTCGGTATCCGGACGGGGTGTCGATGATGTCGGGAACGCCGTCTCGCGGTTCGGCCTGCAACCTCGGTTCCCTATCCAATCACGGTCCTTTCGCCATCGTCCACCGATGCGCGCAGGAACTGCGCCCACACCGACACCTGTGCGCCGGCATCCGCGCCTTCCGGCGACACCGACGGCGTCCATGATACGCGCATCTCGCACCCGGCGTGTGGCTCGGACTCCATGTCGCCGAACGACGTGTTCCGCGTCACCGTCACCGTGCCTCGGACGCCCTCCGGATCGACGGTGTCCAACGCGTCGAGCATATCCTCCCAATACATCGACGGCGTCAGGCAGTCGCGCTCGTTCTCGTCCAACGGCAGCCGGGCGAACGCCACACATCGCCATTGCGAGGTCCAACCGCGGCGGCCCTGCGCCGCATACAGCACCATGATCCAGCCGGTCGCCGTGCGGGATGGGGGTTCGTCGGACGAATCGTATTCCAGTTCCACGCCGATGCCGAAGTCGGCCAACGTGGACGGCACCGGAATCTCCCGATACCGCATGCCCGCCATATGGGGCATCGCACGCACGGTCTGGACGGCGTGCCACACCACGTCGGGCACGCCTTCGGGGCGCGGCACTCCCCCACGTCCGTCCTCGGACGGCGACGCCGGGAATGCATAAATGTCCGCCATGATTCAAGGCTACGGGCTCATCGCCGGATTCGTGGTATCACCACGCGCACGGATGCCGGCGGTTCACTGGATTCGGTCAGTACACCACGAAGCCGTGGGACTCGAACTGCTCCTTGACCCGCGTCTTGAGCTTGGCCGAGGGGCCCTTGGCGTCCTCCAGCGGGTACGGGATGCGCAGCTCATGCCACTTGGGCCGGCCGAGCTGGTGGAATCCGAGCACGTCGATATGTTCGATGGCCTCGCCGAAGGTGTCGCAGATCCTGGCCACGTTCTCCACGTTCTCCTCGGAATCGGTCAGGCCGGGCACCAGCACGAAGCGCACCCAGATCTTCTTGCCGGCCTTGGCCAGGCGCTGTCCGAACTCGATGGTCGGTGCGAGCAGGCCGCCGGTGACCTTGTGGTAGGTCTCCTCGTCGCCGGATTTGACGTCGAGCAGGCACAGGTCGATGTCCTCGATCATCTCGTCGGTGTAGTTGCGGTTGAGGAAGCCGGAGGTGTCCAGGCAGGTGTGCACGCCCATCTCCTTGGACGCACGGAACACGCGGGAGACGAAGGCCGGCTGCATCATCGACTCGCCGCCGGAGAACGTGATGCCGCCGCCGGTGGCCTTGAATAAATCGGCGTAGCGTTCGACCTTCCTGATCATGGCCTCCAGGTACACGGGCCGGCCGTCGCGCATCTTCCAGGTGTCGGGATTCTGGCAGTACTGGCAGCGCAGCGGGCATCCGCTCATGAACACGGTCATGCGGGTGCCGGGACCGTCCACGGAGGTGTTGATGTCCCACGAGTGCACGAAGCCGATATCGCCGGTGCGCAGCGCTTCGATGCGGTCGCGACGGTCCAGGCCGATCGGCGATTCGAAGCCCGACAGGCCGCCCATCAGCGTCTGGCTGGCATACTGCTTGGAACGCTTCAGCATATGCCGGGTGGTGGTGCGGAACTCGGTGGTTTCAGACATCCTCGTCCTCCTTCTGCCGCGTGGCGTGGCGCACGCATTCGACTGTACTGATTGCCATCGTAGGGCCTGGCCCCCACGGACACGCGGTTTTCCGCTGTGAGGTGCGTCACGTGTCTTCGAGTCACTTCCCGCGGCGCCGCACGCCGTTTCCGTATCGAAGGGAAATAGGCGGGAGCGGGGAGGATCCGGAACAGGGTACGAAAAGGCGGGGCCTTCCGAAGAAGACCCCGCCGGACCGTTCAGCCGTTCACACGGTGCGGGTCATCGACTCAGTCGACGACGGCGCCCTGGTGGAACGTACGGGAGATCACGTCGAGCTGCTGCTCCTTGGTGAGCTTGACGAAGTTCACCGCGTAGCCGGAGACGCGCACGGTCAGGTGCGGGTACTTCTCCGGGTGCTCGACGGCATCCTCGAGCTGCTCCTTGCGCAGCACGTTGATGTTGGCGTGGTACAGGCCGTGGCCGTTGCCCGCGTCCAGGATGCCGACCAGGTTGGTGACGCGCTCGTCCTCGTCGCGGCCCAGGCCGTCGGGGGTGATCGTGTTGGTCAGCGAGATGCCGTCCAGCGCGTCGTTGTAGTCGATCTTGCCGACCGAGAACATCGACGGCAGCATGCCGTGGGAATCCATGCCGTTCTCCGGGTTCGCGCCCGGGGCGTACGGGGTGCCCTTGGCGTGGCCGGACGGGAAGGAACCGGTGTTCTTGCCGTACTCGACGTTCGAGGTGATCGTCAGGATGGACTGGGTCGGGACTGCGCCGCGGTAGACCGGCAGGCGCTTGATCTGGCCCATGACCGTGGAGACGACCCACTTGGCGATGTCGTCGGCGCGATCGTCGTCGTTGCCGTAGACCGGGAACTCGCCCTCGGTGCGGTAGCCGACCACCAGATCGTCATCGGCGCCCTCGACATACTCGTACTCGTGGCCGGGCATGTCCTTGGCGTCCTTGTTGTAAATCGGGTAGACCTTGGCGTACTTGACGGCGGACAGCGAGTCGGCGGCGATGGACAGACCGGACATGCCGCAACCCAGGGTGCGGTACACCTCCTTGTCGTGCAGGGCCATCTCGATGGACTCGTAGGCGTACTTATCATGCATGTAGTGGATGATGTTCAGCGCCATCACGTAGGTCTCGGACAGCCACTCGAGGGCCTTCTCGTAGTTGTTCTTGACCTTCTCGTAATCCAGCGTGCCATCGGCCTCGGGCTGGATCGGATCGATCACGCCCTTGTCGATGACCTGCATGCCGGTCATCTCGTCACGGCCGCCGTTGATCGCGTACAGCAGGGCCTTGGCGGAGTTCACGCGGGCGGCGAAGAACTGCATCTGCTTGCCGACGCGCATCGGGGACACGCAGCAGGCGATGGCCGCGTCGTCGCCCCAGTGGCCACGGATCTCCTTGTCGGACTCATACTGGATGGCCGAGGTGTCGATGGAGATCTTGGCGCAGAAACGCTTGTAGCCCTCCGGCAGCTTCGGATCCCAGAAGATCGTGATGTTCGGCTCCGGGCCGGGTCCCAGATGCTCAAGGGTCAGCGTGTTGAGCAGACGGAACGAGGTCTTGGTGACCATGGTGCGGCCGTCGTCGCCGAAGCCGGCGTCGGACCAGGTCGCCCAGTACGGATCGCCGGAGAAGATGGCGTCATAGTCCTTGGTACGCAGGAAGCGGACGATGCGCAGCTTCATGACGATGTTGTCGATGAGCTCCTGGGCACCGGCCTCGTCCAGCGTGCCGTTCTTCAGGTCACGCTCGATGTAGATGTCGAAGAAGGTCGAGTTGCGGCCGAAGGACATGGCGGCGCCGTCCTGGCTCTTGACCGAGGCCAGGTAGCCCATGTAGGTCCACTGCACGGCTTCCTGTGCGGTCTGGGCCGGGCGGGACAGATCCAGGCCGTACTCGTTGCCGAGGTTGATCAGCTTCTTCAGGGCCTTGATCTGCTCGTCGTGCTCCTCGCGGAAGCGGATCCAGTGCTCAATCTCCGGCTCGGTGAAGTCGTTGCGGTACGGCACGGAGTCCTTATCGCGCTGCTTGAACTTGATCAGGGCGTTCACGCCGTACAGGGCCACGCGGCGGTAGTCGCCGATGATGCGGCCACGGCCGTAGGCGTCCGGCAGACCGGTGAGGATCTTGTTGTGGCGGGCGACCTTGATCTGCTTGGTGTACACGCCGAAGACGCCATCATTGTGGGTCTTGCGGTACTTGGTGAAGATCTTCTTGATCTCCGGATCCGGTTCCTTGCCGGCCTCCTTGATGGCCTGTTCGACCATGCGCCAGCCGCCGTTCGGCATCATCGCACGCTTGCAGGGAACGTCGGTCTGCAGGCCGACGATCACGTTGTCCACCTCAGGGCTGTCGATGTAGCCGGCCGGGAAAGCATCGATGTCGGCCGGGGTGTGAGTATCCACGTCGTAGACGCGCTGCTTGCGCTCCACGGCCAGGTAGTTGTCGTCGAGATACTGCCACAGATGCTTGGTCTTTTCGGTCGCACCGGCAAGGAAGGACTCATCGCCCTCGTACGGCGTGTAGTTCTTCTGAATGAAGTCACGCACGTCGATATCGTCCTGCCAATGGCCGCCTTCGAAGCCGTCCCACGCCTTGGCGTTGAGCTCCTCCGGGGAGACCGCGGTTGCATCAACTGCTGTCATATCCACTCCTTCTGGGTGATCGTCGGCGACGCATCGTTACGCCGTCGTTGGTTCCTCATTGTAGCCGCAGCCGCCTGAAAACAAGCTGGGACGCGACGTGAGCTACATCACATTTTCGTTACCGTTCACATAACCGCGGTCGGAACGCGGCGGGCCGCCGTGCCCGACCAAGGACACGGCGGGCCATACCACGCTCCGTCACCCGTCGCCGCACTACTCACGGAACGCGGTCGTCACCGGCAGCCTGCGGTCCCGGCCGAACGCGAGCGCCGTGACCTTCGGTCCCAGCGGATACTGCCGGCGCTTCCACTCGGCGCGGTCCACCAGACGCATCACCGTGTCCACGGTGGCCTCGTCGAACCCGTCGGACAGCAGGTCGGCCCGGCCGTGCGCATGCTCGATGTATGCGGACAACACCCGGTCCAGCAGTCCGTATTCGGGCAGGCTGTCGGAGTCCTTCTGTCCGGGGCGCAGTTCGGCGCTGGGCGCCTTGACGATGCTGTTGACGGGGATCATCACGCCGTCCGGCAGCGGCACGCCGGCGTCACGCCGCTCGTTGCCGACCACGGCCAGTCCGCCGATGCCCATGCCGGCCGCGGCGGCCTTGTTGCGCCAACGGGCCAGCTCCCACACACGGGTCTTGAGCAGGTCCTTGATCGGCGCGTACCCGCCGACGGCATCGCCGTAGATGGTGGAGTAGCCGCAGGCGAGCTCGGATTTGTTGCCGGTGGCCAGGGCCAGCAGCCCCTTGGCGTTCGAGTAGGCCATCACGATGACGCCGCGGATGCGCGCCTGCAGGTTCTCGGCGGCCACGCCCTCCAGCGCCAGCTGGCTCTGGAACGCGGCGAACAACGGTTCGATCGGCTGGATGTCATAGTGGGCGCCGAGGTTCGCGGCCAGGTCGGCGGCGTCGTCCTTCGAGCCGTCGGAGGAGTACATGCTGGGCATCGAGATGCCCCAGACGTTCCCGCCGCCGCACGCGTCCGCGGCCATGGCGGCCACCAGCGCCGAATCGATGCCGCCGGACAGGCCGAGCGTGACGCCCTTGAACCCGTTCTTGCGCATGTAGTCCTTCAGTCCCAGCACGCAGGCCGTGTAGACCTCCTCGTCCGGATCCAGATCGGCGGCGATGCTGGTCGGCGTCTGACGCGCGGCGTCGGTGTCGAGCGTGAAGTAGCTCAGGTCCTCCATGAACATCGGGGAACGCTCCAGCAGCGTGCCGTCCGAGTCGACCACAAAGCTGCCGCCGTCGAAGATCAGGTCGTCCTGCCCGCCCACCTGGTTCAGGTAGATCAGCGGCGCGCCGACCTCGCGGGCGCGGCGGACCGCCAGCTCCATGCGCGTATGGGTCTTGCCCTCCTCATATGGCGAGCCGTTCATCGTCAGCAGCAGGTCGATGCCCCGTTCCGCCAGCTCGGCCACGGGGCCGCCGTCCTGCCAGATGTCCTCGCAGATCGCCACGCCGATGCGTGCGTCGTCCACGTCGATGACCACCGAACGGTCCCCTGCGGAGAAGATGCGGAATTCGTCAAACACACCGTAGTTGGGTAGGAAATGCTTGTCGTATCCGGCCCAGACCACACCCTCATGCAGCACTACAAGACGGTTGCGCGGCTTCGAATTCTCCGGATCGGTACCGACCGTACCGACCGTCACATACAAATCCCCCAACCCTTCCGAGGCAAGTGCGGCGGCCAGATCGTTCGCCTGGTCCCAAGCCGCTTTGCGGAACGTGGCACGCAGGGCCAGATCCTCAATCGGGTATCCGGTCAGCGTCATCTCGGGGAACACCACCACGCGGGCATGCTTGGCGGCGGCGCGACGGGCGTAGTCGAGCACCTTGGCCGCGTTACCGGCAAGGTCGCCGACGCAGGTGTCGATCTGGGCTAGGGCAAAGCGAATCTGTGTCATGTCCCCCAGTCTAGCCGCCATGCGCCCAACCGGACATCGGCGGATTCGCATCCCGCACCGGCTCGCCTGCGGCTCGACGCATCGCGTGAGGGAGGAGCCAATTCCGCAGGCCCACGGGACGCAGATGTCTGCCATCGCACCGCATGCGGACAAGCAGCCGGTTTCCATCGGGACGACGCCCGATACACTTGGGAACGTCAGGTATCCGTTCCCGGGAGGTTACGAGGATGAAGTCGCATGATATCAGGGCCGTGTTCTTTGACGTGGACGGCACCCTCACCAGTTTCACCACCCATGAGGTTCCGTCGTCCACTATCACGGCGCTCCAGCGGCTGCGGGAATGCGGCGTGCTGGTGTTCATCTGCACGGGCCGCGCGCCCTCGCAGTTCGAGGTGGTGGCGCGGATGCTGCCGGTCGAGTTCGACGGCATTGTGGCGGCCAACGGCCAGTACTGCTTCGACGCCCAAGGATTCCTCGACGCCCGGCCGATCGACGGCGATGACGTGGCCGTGATCGTCGATTGGCTGGACCGCAATCCGGACGTGGTCGCCACCTTCAGCGAATGCGACTACGTGTATTTCAACCGGATCACCCCCGCGATGGAGGCGACGTGGAATCAGCTGGGCAAGACCGCGCCGACGCGGTTCGTTGACGACCCACATACCCGTCCGTTCACGCATGAGACGTTCCAGATCAGCCCGTTCATCACCCCCGAGCAGGAGGCGGAGCTTGTCGGCCTGTGCCGGAACGTGACCGGGGTGCGCTGGCATCCCGACTTCACCGATATGATCCCCGCCGACGGCGGCAAGCCGCGCGGCATCCGCTGCTTCATGGAGCACCATGGGTTCTCCCGGGAGCAGACGATGGCGTTCGGCGACGGCGGCAACGACATGGCGATGCTGCAATTCGCCGGCGTCGGCGTGGCGATGGGCAATGCGAACGACGAGGTCAAGGCGGTGGCCGACTACGTGACCGATGACGTGGATCACGACGGCGTCATGAACGCGTTGCGGCACTTCGGCATACTTCAATAGGGACCACGCCGTTTCACAGCACGGCGGAGATCATCAGCAGCAGCGCCAAGAGCGCCACATTGGCGATGGTGAACCACAGCAGGTAGCGACCGCGGCGCTGCGGGTATTCGCGCGCCACCATCTTGTAGGAGATCAGGCTGGCCATCGAGGCGATCAACGTGCCCAGACCGCCCAGGTTGCATCCGACGATCAGCCCCGACCAATCGTCGGTGAACCCCGACAGCAGCAGGGCGGCCGGCACGTTGCTGACGACTTGGCTGGCGAGCACGGACACGATCTGCACACGTCCTTCCAGCATGACGGCCAGCAGGTCGCGGAACGGCCCGATGTTGCCCATATTGCCGATGAAGATGAAGAACGCGACGAACGTGGCCAGCAGCGAGTAGTCGACGCTGGCCAGCACACGCCGGTTCACCACCAGCAGCGTGACGGCGGCCAGCGCGGCGATCGCCCATGGCGGCACCAGACCGAAGATGGCCAGCAGACAGAGCACGAATCCTCCGGTGCAGCCCACCAGCGAACGCCGGCGGCATACGTGCACGTCCACCGAAACGCCTTGCACGGGTTTCGGGCGGCGCAGCCCCACGCCGATTACCGCCGCCAGCACGATGCCGGAGACCGCCACGTACGGCAGCGTCAGCGCCACCAGCTCGCCGAAGCCCATCCCCGAGCGCGCGTACAGATACAGGTTCTGCGGGTTGCCCATCGGCGTGAGCATGCTGCCGAGGTTCGCGGCGATCGTCTGCAGGATCACGGTCGGCACGATCAGCCGCTCCCACCCGGCCATGCGCAACACCACCAGCGCGAACGGCACAAAGGTAATGAGGGAGACGTCGTTGGTCACCACCATGCTCAGGAAGAACGGCAGGAATACCAGCACCATCACCATGCCGCGCGTGGTGCCCACCCGTCGCAGCAGCGCGTCGCTCAGCCGCGCGAATATGCCGATCTGCTGGTACCCCTTCATCACCGCCATCAGCGAGAACAGCAGCGCCAGTGTATCCCAGTCGATGTATCCGAGATAGTCGGCGGACGGCGGCACGACGAACGCCGAGGCGATCGCCAGCACCACGGCCACGCACAGCACCGTTTCACGGCGCAGAAACCCGAGGATACGTCGAATGGGCAGGGTCATGGGTTGTTGCTCTCCATCACTGGGATTCGTTGGATGTCTGTGCGTTGCGGCAGGGATCGGTGCATGTCAGTGCGTGGCGCCGGCCACCGTGTCGTCCGCCTCGTCGCCGCGGACCACGGCTTCGATGGCGTATTCCAACGACGCGGCGATGGTGTCCAGCGGCATCGACGGGGTGCCTTCGGGCTTGTCCACCACCTGGCCGGGTTCGTACGGCACGTGCATGAATCCGGCGATGGTGCCGGGGAACCGCCGCTCGCACAGGTACAGCGCGTGGTACATGATGCTGTTGCACACGAACGTGCCCGCCGTGTAGGAGACGAACGCCGGCAGGTGGTGCGCGCGGATGCCCGCGACCATGGCCTTGACCGGCACGGTGGCGAAGTACGCCGCGGGGCCGTCCGCGCGCAGGGGCTGGCCCAGCGGCTGTTCGCCGTCGTTGTCCGGGATGCGCGCCTCAGCCAGGTTGATGGCCACCTGTTCGACCGTCACGCAGCTGCGGCCTCCCGCCTGCCCGACGCAGATCACGGCGTCTGGGCGTTCGGCCGCGATGGCCTGTTCCAGCACCTCGGCGCTGCGCGTGAACACGGTGGGCACCTCCAGTTTGACGATCCGCGCCCCCGCAATGGTGTCCGGCAGCAGCTTGACCGCCTCATATGCCGGGTTGACGGATTCGCCGCCGAACGGGTCGAATCCGGTGATCAGAATCTTGCTCAGCATCATCAAACCTCCTGTATCGTGCTGGAAGCGCCGCAGCGTCCGACGCCGTTCCATCCTGATGGATTTCCCATTCCTTTATACCTGCATGCACCTGCCCGCATCCCGGCACGGCCGTCAGCAGGCGATGAGCATGTAGATGATCTGCACGACGATCATGACGAACGCGGGCAACACCTGGTTCTTGATCACGCCCATGCGGTCCTTCATCTCCAGCATCGCGACAGGCACGATGTTGAAGTTCGCGGCCATCGGCGTCAGCAACGTGCCGCAGTAGCCGCAGGTCAACGCCAGGATGCCGATCACAGCCGGGTCAGCCCCCAACGCAAGCACGAACGGTGCACCGATGCCCAACAGCACCAGGTATTCCATGTCTTCAGTCTTTCCTCTTATTCTCCAAGCGGGTGGGCCCGGATATTCTCGGTCTTCCGGATCCCACCATGTGATTACTGGCTGACCATGATACCCCAATGCATAGTCATTCGAGCACGCGCATATTTTTATGCACACCTAGGCGCGGTCGGGGCGGCATGGGAGACTGGCAGGCATGAGCACTACAGTTATCATGCACACCTCCGAGGGTGACATCACCATCAACCTGTTCGACGACCTGGCTCCGGAAACCGTGGCCAACTTCGTGGGCCTGGCCACCGGCGAGAAGACCTGGCGCGACCCGATGACCGGCGAGGAACGCAACGAGCCGTTCTACGACGGTCTGACCTTCCACCGCATCATCAAGGACTTCATGATCCAGGGCGGCTGCCCGCTGGGCACCGGCACCGGCGGCCCCGGCTACGACTTCGACGACGAGATCGTGCCGACGCTGACCTTCGACCACCCGTACCTGCTGGCCATGGCGAACGCCGGCCTGCGCCGCGGCATGGACGGCAAGATCCACGGCACCAACGGCTCGCAGTTCTTCATCACCACCGTGCCGACCCCGTGGCTCAACGGCCATCACACGATCTTCGGCGAGGTGGCCGACGACGAGTCCAAGGCCGTGGTGGACAAGCTGGAGGCGCTGCCGACCGATCGCTCCGACCGTCCGATGGAGCCCGCCGGCATCATCTCGGTGGAAGTGGTCAAGTAGGTAAGTAAGTAACGGTTCCACCGTTCGATTCATCGATATCGGTGGTGGCGACTCCGCAACGAGCCGCCACCACCATTTTTTGTGTCAGAGTCACGACAGCCGGTCTATTGCATGCGGCGCAGGCGCGGTTCGGCGGAATCCTTGGCGCCGGTGATGCGGTAGACGTCGAAGACGCCGTCGATCTTGCGCACGGCGGACAGCAGCGTGTTCAGATGCTGCGGATCGGCCATCTCGAACGAGAACTGGCTGATGGCCACGCGATCGGCGCCGGTGGCGATGTTGCCGGACATGATGTTCACGCCGTGGTCCGAGAGCACGCGCGTCACATCGCTCAGCAGATGCGGGCGGTCCAACGCCTCCACCTGGATCTTGACCATGAACAGGCCCTTCGTGCTCGTCCATTGCACGGGGATGACGCGTTCGGGCTGCCGGCGTTGCAGGTCGATCATGTTCTGACAGTCGGTACGGTGCACCGATACGCCCTGGTTGCGGGTGATGAAGCCGACGATGTCATCGCCGGGGACGGGCGTGCAGCAGCGCGCCAGCTTGACCCAGACATCGCCCACGCCCTTGACGGAGATGCCCAGCGCATTGGTGGGCTTGGAACGTTCCGGCGTGCGGCGCAGCGGCAGCAGCTCCTGCTCGGCCTCCTCGTCCACCTCGTCGGAACCGGCGTCCTTGACCAGATGGGCGATGACGTTCTGCGTGGAGACTTGGCCGTCGCCGATGGCCGCGAACAGACTGTCCGGGTTCGGATAGTTGAGCTCGTCGGCCACGCCGATCAACGCCTCGAGCGACATCAGCGTGGAGATCGGCAGGTTGCGCTTGCGCATGGCGCGGGTCAGGTCGTCGCGGCCTTCCTCGATGGCCTCGCTGCGGCGTTCCTTGCTGAACCACTGCCGGATCTTGTTGCGGGCCTTCGGGCTCTTGACGAAGCTCAGCCAGTCGCGGGACGGACCGGCGGTATCGGACTTGGAGGTGAGCACCTCCACGGTGTCGCCGTTCTCCAGTTTGGTGTCCAACGGCACCAGACGGCCGTTGACGCGCGCGCCCATCGTACGATGGCCCACCTCGGTGTGCACGGCGTAGGCGAAGTCGACCGGCGTGGCCTGCGCGGGCAGGGACACGATCTTGCCCTTCGGCGTGAACACGTAGACCTCGGCCGAGCCGAGATCCTCCTTCAACGAACCCAGGAACTCGTTCGAGTCGGGGGTCTCGCTCGTCCAATCGGCAAGCTGCTGAATCCACTTGAGATTGTCGGCCTCGCTGAGCTCCTGGTTCTCGCTGTTCTCACGCTTGCGATCGTCGGCGTCCGGCGAACTCAGCGCACGCCCGGCCTGCCCGTTGGCCTTGTACTTCCAATGCGCGGCGATGCCGAACTCGGCGCGCCGGTGCATGTCCCATGTGCGGATCTGGACCTCCACCGGCTTGCCGCCCGGCCCCACCACCGTGGTGTGCAGGCTCTGGTACATGTTGAGCTTGGGCATGGCGATGTAGTCCTTGAACCGGCCCGGCACCGGGCTCCACCGCGCATGCACGGCGCCGAGCGCCGCATAGCAGTCGCTGATCGTATCAACGATGATGCGCACGCCCACCAGGTCGTAGATGTTCTCGAAATCGTGCCCGCGCACGATCATCTTCTGGTAGATCGAGAAGTAGTCCTTCGGACGGCCCGTGACGTAGGCCTTGATGTGCTGTTCCTCGAGATCCTCGTTGATCTCGCTCAGGATCTGCTTGAGGTACACGTCGCGCTGGCCGGCCCGGCGGGCCACCAGCACCACGATCTCGTTGTAGATCTTCGGGTAGAGCACCTTGAAGCTCAGTTCCTCGAGCTCCGTCTTGATGGCGTTCATGCCCAGCCGGTTGGCCAACGGGGCGTACACGTCCAGCGTCTCGCGGGCCTTCTTCTGCGCGCTGGAGGTTTTCACGTACCGCCAGGTGCGGGCGTTGTGCACACGGTCGGCGAGCTTGACGACCAGCACGCGCACGTCGCGGCTCATCGCCACCACCATCTTGCGGATGGTCTCGGCCTGCGCCGAATCGCCGTATTCCATCTTGGAGAGCTTGGTCACGCCGTCCACCAGACCGGTGACGGTGTCGCCGAATTCGGCGCGGCACTCCTCCAGCGTGTAGTCGGTGTCCTCCACCGTGTCGTGCAGCAGGCCGGCCGCCACCACCAGGGGCCCCATGCCCAGGTCCGCCAGGATCTGCGCCACCGCCAGCGGATGGATGATGTACGGCTCGCCTGACTTGCGGCGCTGGGGGGAATGCTGGCGCACCGCCCGGCGGTAGGCGCGGTTGAGGATGTCCATATCCTCGTCCGGGTGGTGCGCCTTGCAGGCGTTCATAATCGGTTCGAGCGGATCGAGTGGATTGCCGCTGATCTCGCAACCGAGCGTACGAGCGGAGAAATACCCATCATCAACGTCGGACACCATCGTTGTACCTCCTCTCGTATGCACTCCATCCTACCCTTACGGGCTGCGGACGGCTGCGTGGAATGTCGGGATTCAGGCGGATACGCCCGTCGACCCGAATCCCCGTTCGGCGCGGTCCGATCCGGGCAGCGTTTCCGCCGGGATGAACCGGGCCTCCACATACCGCTGGATCACCAGCTGGGCGATGCGGTCGCCGGGGTGGAACGTCACGGTATGCTCCGGATCCAGATTGATCAACGGCACCTTGATCTCGCCGCGATATCCGGCGTCCACGGTTCCGGGCGCGTTGAGCACCGTCACCCCCTGGCGCACGGCCAGACCGGAGCGCGGATGCACCAGCGCCACATACCCCGCCGGCAGCGCGATGGCCACGCCGGTCGGCACCAGGGCGCGTTCGAACGGCTTGAGGGTCACCTCCTCGGTGGTCACCAGGTCGGCGCCCGCGTCACCGGCATGCGCATACCGAAGTTCAATCGGATGGGATGGGTCGATCGACCGGATCAGCACCTCCACGTGCTCCGGCTCGTTATACGCCTCATCGAATGCCATCAGGCGGCGCACTCCTTACAGATCGGCTGTCCGTCCGCGGTGGTTTCGGCCAGCTGGCTGCGGTGCTTGACCAGGAAGCATTCCGAGCAGATGAACTCGTCGCCCTGCATCGGGATCACCGTCACCGAGGCGTCCTCGTTGCTCAGATCGGCGCCGGGCAGCTCGTAGTCCTCGGCGATGGCGTTCTCATCGTCGTCGATGTCGCTGGCCGAATTCTGCGCGCCCTTGCCCAGAGCCTGCAGCGACTCCTCGTCCTCGTCCTTGTTGCGGGGCGAATCGTAATCCTGTGCCATGGTGGTCCTTTCTCCGTAATGGCGATTATGCGCCATAGAATACATGACATTCCCCCGCATAGGATACACGATTTGAAATACTCGTAAAATCCGACACGTGGGGCACAATGGAATAAGGTCCGGTTCGCGAGAGGAAAGTGGTGCGCTCATGCCTGATCAGCCGCTTGTTCAAGCCCGTTTCGACCATGTGGACGCCGAGGGACGCCTGGTGTTCGTTGCAGGCGAGGAACAGTTCGCCGTCCATGTGGACGACACGCTGGAGCACGCCATCCTTGAGGCCAAGCAGATCACCGCGGAGATCGCGCCGCGGCCGGCGCCCTCGCAGACGTTGCCGATCTCGCAGATCCAGTCCCTGATCCGGGCCGGCGCCGACCCCGCGCGCGTGGCCGAACGCTATGGGGTGAGCGCGGCGTTGGTCAGAAGGTTCTCCGCCTCCGTGGAAACCGAGAAGCAGTACGCCATCGAACAGTTCCTTTCCGTGCCCGCGCCCAAGGACAGTCGCGCGCATACCCTGTCCGAGCTGATCGACCGCACGTTCGCCGCGGCGCGGGTACGCCCCGAGGACGTGGTCTGGAAGGCCACGCGTCGCGGGCTGGAACCGTGGCGGATCACCGCGCAGTTCACCTCCGCCGGGCGGACCATCCGCGCCGAGTGGTCGTGGAATATGCACGACAATGCCGTGACGTGCTTGAACCGCACCGCCGGCAAGCTGCTGGGCGAGCAGGGCGGCGATCGACCGGGGCAGGCCGTTGCGCCCGCCGCCGAGTCGGGGTACGACGACGGCTTTGCCGTACCGCTGAATCTTCCCGGCGACTCCGCCCGTTCCGCACGCATCGAGCAGACGGTTTCGGCGTGGAGCACGCCGGAGCCCACGATGCCCGCCGTCAGGCCCGATCTTGCGCAGCCGGCAGCGCCCGCGCCGGCCGACAACGCCGCAACGCCGCAGCCGGAACCGACCGTCTCCCCCGCGCAGGCACCCGCGTCGGATCCGTCGCAATCCGATGCCGACGCGGCCGACGCGACGGCCGCCCCCACGCCGGCGCAGCCCGCGGCCAAGCCGAAACGCCGCTCCGGCCGTTCCGCCGTCCCCAGCTGGGACGAGATCCTGTTCGGCGACTGAATCGACCAGGCCCGGTCAGTCCACGCCAGGTCCGGTCGATTCAGACCGCTTCGATTCAGACCGGTTCAGGCCAGGTCGATCAGACAGGGGATGTCCATCTCCAGCATCGTGTGCGCGCCGTGCACGCTGGGCAGCTGCATCGCCTGCGTCGTTTGCATCCGCGAATCGACCAAGGTCAGCGACCCCACGGCCGAAACCAGCACGTCGCCGATCATCGGCTCCACACGCGGTTCGACCGGTCCGAACAGCCCCTCGGCCAACGCCTGCGCCCTGGTACGGACCTGTGCCCCATCCCCCAGGAATTCCCGCCATCGATCGGCGATATCCTCCGGGTCCTCGCCCTCCTGCGCGTACAGCATCACCGACCGCGGTTCGCCGCCCACCATCGCCACTCCCCGCGCCAACTGCGGCGTGACCGCGATGTCGATGCGCCGCTGCGGATCGGAGGAGACCATGCCGTGATCCGCGGTGATGACGATCAGCGTGCCCCTGGGCACACTGCGGCGCAGCAGGGCCAGCTGCGCGTCGATGCGTTCGAAGGTGCCGATCCACTTGTCGCTGTCCCAGCCGTAGGTGTGGCCGATCTTGTCCGCGTCACGGATATACAGGTAGGTCAAGCCGGGCGCGCGGGCGGCGTCGGCCGCGGCGAGCACACGGTCGCGCGGCGCCACGTTCGAGATGTAGTCGGTGCCGCGCAGCGCCGCCTCGGTCAACGGCGATGCGGCGAATTTCGGCAGCCCCGAACTGGTGACGCGCACGCCACGGTCCCGCAGCAGTTCGAAAACGGTCGGCTGGCGTTGCAGGTCGCGCGGGGCGATCGCCTGCCTGAACTGGATCATCTGGGCCAGCTCGCCGGTTTCGGGGTTGCGTTGCGTGTACCCGGTCATGCCGGTCAGTCCGGGGCAGGTGCCGGTGCCGAACGTGGACATGGCCGCCACCGTGGTGCTGGGTGCGCAGGTGGAGATCGGCCGCTGGTTGGCCGGCTCGTTCATCAGCGACCGCAGGTACGGGGCGTGGCCGAGCCGCATCGCCAGATTCCAATACCCCAGGCCGTCGATCAGCACCACAACCGCGGATTCGACCTCCGGCAGACCCAGCTTCCGGTGCGCCTCGGCCGGGTCGCGGTGCACCGCCGTCGGCGTCGGATGCCCGATCGCGCAGGCCAGCGCCGGCAGCAGACTCGACAGGTGCAGCGCTCCCCCACGCGCGGCGCCGTCGGCGTCGTCCCCATACCGCGCGACCGGCACCGGTCGCAGCAACTCCTCCATCTCGGGCACGTCCACACTCATACCGTTCATTCAACCACCGTCGGGCGAAAACCGAAGTCGGCAGGTTTCGCCGTTGCGGTACACTGGTTCGGTTTGTAGGTTTCCTGTTGGTTTCAATGTTGGGAGCTTGTCGCATGGCATCACATCGCAAGACGGCGCAGCCGGCCTTCGACCCGCGCACGGTCAAGGAGCATATCGTCGAGACGCCGTTGAACGAGGAGATGAGCAAGTCGTTCCTCGAATACGCGTATTCGGTGATCTATGCGCGCGCCCTGCCCGACGCCCGCGACGGCATGAAGCCGGTGCAGCGCCGCATCGTCTACCAGATGGGCCAGATGAACCTGAACCCGGACCGCCCGTACATGAAGTCGGCGCGCGTGGTCGGTGAGGTGATGGGCAAGCTCCACCCGCACGGCGATTCGGCGATCTACGAGGCCATGGTGCGTCTGGCGCAGCCGTTCGCCATGCGTCTGCCGCTGGTGGACGGCCACGGCAACTTCGGCTCCCTGGATGACGGCCCGGCCGCCTCCCGTTATACCGAGGCCAGGCTCGCGCCCGCGGCGCTGGGCATGAACGCGAACATCGACGAGGATACGGTCGACTTCGCGCCGAATTACGACAACAAACTCAAGGAGCCGACCGTGCTGCCGGCCGCCATCCCGAACCTGCTGGTCAACGGCGGTTCGGGCATCGCCGTGGGCATGGCCACGAACATGGCCACGCACAACCTGGGCGAGGTCATCAACGCGGCCAAGCATCTGATGGCGCATCCGGACGCCACGCTGGAGGAGCTCATGCGCTACGTGCCGGGCCCGGACTGGCCGGGCGGCGGCATCATCATCGGTCGCGACGGCATCCGCGAGGCCTACGCGTCCGGCCGCGGCACGCTGACCACCCGCTCGGCCACGCATATCGAGAACGTCACGGCCCGCAAGAAGGCAATCGTGGTGACCGAGCTGCCGTTCATGGTGGGCCCCGAGCGCGTGCTGGAGCGCATCTCCGAGGGGGTCAAGAACCGCAAGCTCGAAGGCATCTCGGGCGCGATCGACCTGACCGACCGGCATAACGGCACGCGCATCGTCATCGAGATCAAAACCGGCTTCGACCCGAACGCGGTGCTCGTGCAGCTGTTCAGGCACACGCCGCTGCAGGACAACTTCACGATGAACAACGTGGCGCTGGTGGATGGCCGGCCGCACACGATGGGCCTGAAGGAGATGCTGCAGGTGTGGATCGACCACCGCCGCGTGGTGGTGCGCCGCCGCAGCGAGTTCCGCCGCACGAAGGCGCAGGAGCGGCTGCATCTGGTCGAGGGCCTGCTGCTGGCGATGGTGGACATCGACGAGGTGATCCAGGTGATCCGCTCCTCCGACGACGCGGACGCCGCCAAGAGCCGGCTGATGGCCGTATTCGACCTGGACGAGGTGCAGGCCCAGTACATCCTGGATCTGCGACTGCGTCGCCTGACCCGGATGAGCCGAATCGAGTTGGAGGCCGAACGCGACGACCTGCGCCGCAGGATCGAGGAGCTGGAGCGCATTCTGGCTTCGGCGGACGAATTGGACCGCGTGGTGGTCTCCGAGATGGACGACGTGGCCGACCGGTATGGTTCGCCGCGCCGCACGGTGCTGCTGGATGTGGATCCGGACGGCTCGATGCACCCGGTGACCGCGGCCGGCGCCGAGGGGGTGCCCGCGGGGGCGATGGAGGCCGTGCGCGCCGCGCACACCGTGTCCTCCGCCGAGGCCGACGTGGCCGCCGCCGCTGCCGCAGCCAGGAAGGCCGGCGAGGATGCGGGCGCCGTATCCGCGCTGCAGTTGGACGACGAACCGTGCGTGGTGATGATGAGCGCCTCCGGGCTGATCGCCCGCACCTCCCCCAGCGCGTTGGATGTGTGGGAGTCACGCTCGTCGGGTGACGCACGTGCGGACGGCGACCAGATCGTGGCCCTGTTCCCGACCACCACGCTGGCCTCGTATGGCCTGATCACGTCGTCGGGCCGTCTGGTGCTCGCCCATGTGGCCGATCTGCCGGCGCTGCCCGCCTCCACCACGCTGAGCGTGGCCGGCGGCGTCAAGGCCAAGGAGCTGCTGGGCACGACCGAGAACACCGATCCGGTGCCCGGCGAATACGTGGTGACGGCGATCGCGATGTCTGCCCCGCCGCACAAGGGCGATGCGTCCGACTCCGACGACGCGTCCGGGGATGCGCTGCCGCCGCTGGCGATCGGCACGCGCCACGGCGTAATCAAGCGGTGGAACAGGGAGTCGCCGACCACGATGGATTCGTGGAGCGTCATCGACCTGAAGGACGGGGACACGGTGGTGTTCGCCGCGCCCGCCGCCGACGAGGACCGGCTGGTGTTCATCTCCTCGGATTCCTCGCTGCTGACCTATGAGGCCGGCAACGTCCGCCCGCAGGGCCGTACGGCCGGCGGCATGGCCGGCATCAAGCTGGCCGACGGCTGCCAAGTGGTGACGTTCAATGTGATTCCGGCCGGCAAGGTGGCCTGGACCTATGAGGAGGGCGAGAACGGCCTGTTCTCCGCCTCCGGCGCGGTGGTGCTCACCGTGGCCGGCGACGCGGATGCGCTGCCCGGCACCGAGAACGGGTCGGCCAAGGTCACCCCGTTGGAGATGTACCCGACCAAGGGGCGGGCCACCGGCGGCGTACGGTCGCAGCGCTTCTTGAAGGGCCAGAACACGCTGATCTTCGCGTGGGTGGGCCTGTACCCGCTGCATGCCTCGACCGAGGGCGGCAACCCAGTGGAGCTGCCGAAGCCGGATATGCGCCGCGACGGTTCGGGCACCGAGCTGGCCGCGCCGATCGCGTTCGCGGGCTGAGTTCGGACGGCTGCTCGGTACCGAACCATATCCGATGCTTTTTCTGGTTTCGGTACCACGATGGTGTGGTACGGAACCAGAAGACCCCTGTTGTGACGGTTGTGTACCGCAATGTCGTGGTACGCAACCGGGAAAATCCCATCGCGGCGGTTCCGTACCGTACCACGGGCTATCCGTCCAGATGGAATCCGCATTATTCCGCCATTCTTCAAAGCCGGTCAGGTCTGTGGTACGGTACGGAATCCCATAATCGCCGCATCCAAGACTCCGTACCACAAGCCTATGGATTCATGCATGGGCTCGCTTGGCAGAACATCGATAAAACAGATTATCTGAGAAGATATATCATTAGCTCCCATACCTACCCATTATCTTTATAGCAGGCTCAGCAAGTCTGTTTTTCACGCACCACCTGCCGTTATGCGGCAGGATTCTATCAGGAATATTGTCATTCCCCTTCTCATTGCCTTCAATATCCGCCGGAACTCGCCCAACGGTACCGGTCAAACCTTCGTTAGATTATCCCTCGGTTTCCGGCTGAAGCGGGTATCGTTCACAAAGCGAACATCCCTATCACCGGTACAGCTTCATGCCTTGGGGGCAGGGAGTGAAGCCGGCGGCGTGCAGGATGCGGGCGGCTTCGGTGCGGGCGGTCAACGGCTCGCCGTTGAGATCGGCGAAGGTGACGCTGCCGGAGGGGCGGCGCTGCAGGGCATAGGCGAGTTCGGCGAAGGCGCGGCGTAGCGTGTCCCCGTCGTCGGTGAACGTGGTCAGGTGGTGGCCCTTGACCGCGGCGTAGACCACCGGGTTGCCGTGGTCCAGCACCACCATGCCTCCGGCACGCCGCAATGGTTTGCTGGCCTGGCCGCCATACTGCGGCCAGGCCACGGCCGCACCGGTCAGGTTGGCGGGATCCATGACCTCGATGGCCACGCAGGACCGGCTGTGCCCCTCCCCCGCATGGCGCAGCTGGTCCACGGTGTCGCGTCGGGCGAACTGCGCGGCGCCGAACCCCTGCACGAACATGCCCCGCACCAGCGTGCCGTGCTCCTCCATGCGGCGCAGCACCGGATACAGCGCAGAGAAGCCGCCCGGCACGTCCTCGGCATCGATCAGCGGCGGGGCGATGATGCCGTACCGGTCCAGCAGAACCTCGATCCGCGCCAGCGAGCGCTGCTCGGCGGTGGCGGTGACGGTCGGCACGGCCGACCACAGCCCCTGCATGAGCACCGGCACCTGCACGGCCACACGGGCGCGGCGGCGCGTTCGCCCAACTGATACGCTGCGCGTGGTACGGGAGTTCGCGGCCGCCGTCATGGCACGCACCGGCGTCAGCGCACTGTTGGTCACCGCGCCCTGCCAGACCAGCGACCACAGGGCGTCCTCGAATTGGCTGTTCGACCAGGCCGCGGGGCGGATCTCCCCGGTTTCGAGATCGACCGGTTCGGTATCCGGCCTCCATGCCGCGCGAACCAGTTCCGCCAGCCGTTCCGCCCGGAACGCGCCGCCGGCCGCCAGGACGTGCAGGATGGCGTCGGGCAGCGTCCGCACAGACTCCAACGCCTGTCCCGCATCATCGTCGGGCGCAGTGTCGCCGGCGGTGTCGTCGTCATGCGCATCATCGGATCGTTGCCCGGCTGCCTCGGCTACCGCGGTATTGTTCAGCAGCTCCGAATCGGCGGGTTGGAAGGCGATGCGGCCGGGGTCCTTGGCCTTGGTGCCGGCGGTTTTCTCCCCGGCCCACACCACATCCCCGGAGGCGAGCAGTTCGTCCAGCATGGCGGGCTGGTAGCCGCGCACCCGCGCCGGGAACACCGCGCCTTCCCATACCGGCAATGGCAGGGCCACACCCTCCAGCTGTTCGATGACACGCATCAGCCCGTCCGCGCCGTCATACCGTTCGCCACCGACCGGACCTACCCCCTGACGGTCCAGCAGCAACGACTGATAGACCGCCGGCGCCACTGGTTTGATGGTCTCACGCGCCTTGCTCAGCGAGCGTGCACGGATGCGGCGGAACACATCGCGATGCAGATACTGAACGGGCCTGTGGTCATCCGCCATCTCAACATCTGGACCCATGCCGCCGACAGGCTTGCCCATGCCGCCATACGATTCCGCACCTTCACCAGGTTGTGCATCATCGACGGTTGAGCGAGAGCCATTTCCCCGTCCCGGATTCGTCATGAACAAGCCGGTCAGCACCTCGCCGCGCGCTTTGAGCCCGTCAAGCTCGCGCACCGCGCGTTCGGCGTCCAGATGCAGCTCCACCATCATCATGTCAACGGTGAACGGGCCATGCGTCTTGGCGTATCGGGCCACACGGCCGGCAACATCACGCTCGTCCAGTTCGTTCCAGAACGTCCGCCCGGCCAGTTCCCGTTCCACGTCGTGGATGACGTCCGGGTCGAGCACTGCGGTCATGTCGGCGGTGCCGAGCAGGCGCTCCAGCGCGTCGAAGTCCAGCGAGAGCAGGGCCGCGCTGCGTTCGGCGTGCGGCTGGTCATACTGGTACATCACCTGCCCCACATAGCCGAACATGATGGTTTCGGCGAACGGCGACGGCGCCTGCGTCTCGACATCGACCAGGTCGATCTCACCGTTGGAGAGCCGTGTCATCAGCCGCCGGAGCGCGGGCAGGTCGTAGACGTCCTGCAGGCATTCGCGGGTGGTCTCCAGCAGCAGCGGGAAGTTGCGCTGCGTCCGCGCGGCGTTGAGCAGTTGGACGCCACGCAAGCGCTGCTGCCACAGCGGCACGCGCTTGCCCGGGTCGGTGCGCGGCAGGTACAGCGAACGCGCTGCGCATTCGCGGAAGCGTGCGGTGAACAGCACCGACTCCCCCACCTGTTCGGCCACCAGTCGTTGCATGTCATCGGGATCGACCGTGAACAGCTCGGCGGCCGGGATATGCCCGTCGGACTGAGGCAGCAGCAGGATGATGCCGTCGTCGCAGGCGTAGACCTGGCCGTCGTATCCGTAGCGCTGCTTGATCCGGTTGCCGACGATCATCGCCCACGGTTCGTGCACGCGCTTGCCGTACGGCGAGTGGAGCACGATCCGCCAGTCGCCCTCCTCGTCCGGGCATCGCTCCACCACCAGCGTGCGGTCGGTCGGCACCGCGCCGGTGGCGATGCGCTGCTCGTGCAGCAGTTGGGCCAGGTTGGAGATGGCGTTGCCGTCGAGTCCATCCGAGCGCAATCGATCCGTCGTGCCGTCATCGAATGCGGCCGCATCCGACGAGGACGTCATGCCGTCGGACGATGCCGCGCAATCGGATGACGCTGGGTAATCGGATGGCGCCACACCAACGGATGCCACCGTGCAATCGCCGTCGTGCAGGCCATTGACCATATCCCGCACGAACCGGCCCTGCATCTCGCCGAATCCGGCATCGCGCCCGAAGCCCTCGCCGTGCCAGAACGGCAGTCGGGCCGTGCGGCCGGGTGCCGGCACCACCACCACGCGGTCGTGGGTGATGTCCTGGATCTGCCAGGTGGAGGTGCCGAGGGTGATGATGTCGCCGATGCGGGATTCATAGACCATCTCCTCGTCGAGCTCGCCGACGCGCCTGGGCCCTTTGCCCGCCTCCTGTTCCGGCAGGACCACCGTGTACTGGCCACGGTCCGGGATCGTGCCGCCGGAGGTGACGGCCAGCCGCTGCGCCCCGGGCCGCGCGGAGATCAGATGTTCCTCATGGTTCCACATCAGGCTGGGCCGGAAGGCGGTGAACGCCTCGGAATCATAGGCGCCGGTCAGCATGCCGAGCACCGAGTCGAACACGGAGCGGTCCAGGTCGGCGAACGGGGCGGCACGGCGCACCGTCTGATACCAGTCGTCGGGGTTCAGGTCCTCCATGGCCGCGGCGGCCACCGTGTGCTGGGCCAGTACGTCCAGCGGGCAGCGCGGTATGGAAAGCGGCTCGATGTCGCCGGTCTGCATGCATTCCACGGTGGCGGCCGCGCCGATGATCTGCTCGCGCGTCAGCGGGTAGAACAGCGCGTGGGAGACGCCGCCCACCTGATGATCGGCACGACCGACCCGCTGCAGCCCCGAGGATACGGATAGCGGCGGGGAGACCTGGATGACCAGGTCCACGCTGCCCATATCGATGCCGAGTTCCAGGCTGCTGGTGGCCACCACGCAGCGCAGTCGGCCGTGTTTGAGGTCCTCCTCGATGCGTTTGCGGCGATCCTTGGACACCGATCCGTGGTGGGCCATGGCGATGGTGTCCTCCGGCGCATGCGGATGGATGAGATTCGTGGACGGCCCCGCCATGGGATGGAAATGCCGCTGACCGGCGTACGGTTCATCCGACCGAGGCGCATCCGCATCGCCGTGGCCGGGCATGGCGGCGTACAGGTCGTTGAGCCGCGCGGTGAGCCGTTCCGCCAACCCACGCGAGTTGACGAACACGAGCGTGGTGTGATGACTGAGGATCTCGTTGAGGATGCTACGCTCCACGGCGGGCCATACCGATCCGGCACGTTCGTCCGCCGATATGGCGTTTCCCGGTGCCGATGTCGTCTCCCCTGCTTCGACGTCGGCGCGAGTCCGCAGCGGACCTTGAGGCGGACCCAGTGAAGCCGCGGCAGTGCCCTGACGTTCGGCGAGTCTCATCATGGCCGGCGTGACCCCGCTGATGGAAGGGAGCCCGGACGGTTTCCCGGACCCAGCGCCGCCACACGACCGGTTCGCGGGAGCGGCGGATTCGGGCATCTGCTCGACCGGTTCGACCACCTTGAGTTCCATGGCGGGCCGCGACTGCACATCGACGATGGTGACAGCCCGCGCACCGCCGAGGAACCGTGCCGCGGCCTCGGCCGGACGCACCGTGGCTGACAGTCCGATGCGCTGTGCGGGTTCGGCGGTCAGCATATCCAGCCGTTCCAGGCTCAACGCCAGATGCGCCCCACGCTTGGTGCCGGCGATGGCATGGATCTCGTCCACGATGACGGTGCGCACCGTGGACAGGATGCGCCGCGCCTTGGAAGTGAGGATCAGATACAGCGATTCGGGTGTGGTGACCAGGATGTCCGGCGGGTGCGAGGCGATGGCCCGCCGTTCCTGCGCCGTGGTGTCGCCGCTGCGCGTGGCCACTCGGATCGACGGCGGGTTGAGGCCCATGGCCTTGCATTGGGCGGCGATGCCCGCCAACGGCGCCTCCAGATTGCGCGCCACATCCACGCCCAGCGCCTTCAACGGCGAGATATACAGCACCTTGACGCCCTTGGCGGGTTTGCTGGAGCGGGAGCCGCCCGCCTCCCTCGCATCCGATGCATGGTTCATCAGCCGGTCGATGGCGTACAGGAACGCAGAGAGCGTCTTGCCGGAACCGGTCGGCGCGATGACCAGCGCGTCATCCCCTTTCGCGATAACCGGCCAGGCCTGACGCTGCGCCGCCGTCTCCCCCTGCGCGAACGCATGCCTGAACCATGCCCCGGTGGGCTCGGAGAACAGATCCAGACATTCGTACATATGTTCGATTATGGCAGCGCGCCGGGACGGATTCGACCGCCCGGCACGCCGTCAGACCGGCACGCCGTCAGATTCGGCGACCGACCGACAGGGCATACCGGGGCATGTCGGCCTTGGCCAGACGCCAACGCGCGCCGCGCGTCTCAGGCCAACAGACCGTCGATATCATGCCACCGGCGCACCGGGCGAAGCACCGGCGGCGCGAGCAGCCCGCACCGCGCCAGACCGTCGCCCTGCAGACCGGTCCCGCGATAGTAGTGGTTGGCGGCCGACGACGTGATCCGCACCGTCAGCGCATTGACCCCGGCATGCAACGACCCGCCGAGCCGAATCGCGCCGGACGGCCAGGGGGCCGCACCCGCAGGCCTGCCATCCACCAACACCTCCACCGAATCCTCTGTGACGGGCAGCAGCAGCTCCCACCCGTCGGGCGACACGGCATCGTCGGGGATCTCCACGTCGATGCGGTATTCGCCGGTGCCGCAGAACGTCGGATACCCCTGCGCCTGCCACCCGTCGAACGGCATGATCGGTTGCCGGGAGCACGTCGCATCCGCATCCTGCGTCACCGGGCGGAACCGCCATCCGGACAGCCAGTTGTATTCGTCGTAGATGCCGATCATCATCCCCCGGGAGGCGGCCTCGTCGGCGGCGAGACGGCACATGGCCAGGTAGTCGTCCGACAGGTACCGGTTCCGCGGGAACGACAGCCTCGTCTGGATTTGGAACGATTGGTAGCCGGCGTCCCTCATTGCCTGAATCTGCGCGACGATTTCCGACCGTGTGGGGATATGGTGCCAGAACCAGTAGGCCGCCGGCGCGTTCCACGGCCCGGGGGGCGCGGAATTCCTCCCAACTGTCCGACGATCGGGCCGCGGCGGTATCCGGTATGGCTGCATTGGCGTGCGTCATCGCGTCGCTCCTCCGTATGCAGGGTGTCGTCGACGCGCCCGACGCCGGTCTGCGGGGTGTCGGGCGCGTCGGTGGATCGGCGGGGTCGGTCAGCCGAGGATGGTCGCCGAATCGGTGACGGTGATCAGCGGGGATACGCCGTCGCGCAGTGCTTGCAGCGCGGATTTCGTCGACGGGCCGAGCAGATCCAGCGACCCCTTGGCCTTCATCGCCGCCTCCCATGCGATCAGGTCGTCGGCGTACCGGTGGACGTCCAGGTCACCGTCATCGGCGATCAGACGTCTGGCCAGCAGCACCGCCTGTTCGGTGTCGTCGGTGATGCTGCCGGCCCGCATGCCGGGCGCGATCGGCTGCCAGTCCACCGCATCCCGGAACCCCGTGACGGGCCCGCCGTAGGCCTGCTCGATCTGATCGGGCGACATGCTCTGCGTCGGCATGCCCAGCGCATCGCCGTATGCCAGACCGTACAGCGCGCCCAATGCCGATGACCGAACGTCCATATCCACTCCTTCGAACATGCCATACATCTTTCTGTATAGCATCAGATGCGGCGCACCGGTGCGTTCGACTCTTTTCTGTGGAATGGGACGTGTTCGGCGTTCAGCCGCGCAGCTTGCGCAGCCGCTCGTGCATCACCACCATCAGCAGCAGGAACACGAGCAGGTACCACGGGAACAGCCGCACGTCGATGTGATTGGCGATCAGGCCGAACAGCGGCGGCATCAGCAGCGTGCCGATATAGGCGCAGGCCATCTGCACGCCCACAATCGCCTGGGACTTGTCCTCGCCGAAATACATCGGCGTCGAGTGGATGACGCACGGGTAGATCGGGGCGCAGCCCAGGCCGATCAGCATCAGGCCGCCGATGACATTCATATGGGCGGGCAGGGGCAGCAGCATGGCCACAATGCCGGCGAACACCAGCGCCTGGCCGATGCGAATCATCGTCGGATCGTCGAACCTCATGGTCATGAAACCGCTCAGGAAGCGTCCGGCGGTCACGCCGATGAGGAACAGGCTGGCCCAGCTGGCCGCGGTCAGCTTGTCGATGCCGCAGCCGAGCACCATGTAGCTGCTGGACCACAGCATGGCGGTCTGCTCCACCGCGCAATAGCAGAAGAACATGACCAGGATCTCCTTGGCGCCGGGGATGGCCAGCACGCCGCGCAGCCCTATCGGCTTGCGGGCGGGGTCGGAGGCCTGTTGCCCGGCCGTGTCCTCGGCAGGCTGCCGTTCGCCGGAACGGTTGCGCCACAGCGGTAGGCTGAACAGCAGCAACGCGGTCAGCACGATCTGCACGATGGCCACATACCGGTAACCCCAGGACCAGCCCTGCCCCTGTCCCAGGGCGAAGCCCATGATGTACGGACCGACCGAGGCGCCGACGCCCCACATGGCGTGCAGCCAGCTCATATGGCGGCTGGTGTAATGGACCGCCACGTAGTTGTTCAGCGCGGCGTCCACACCACCCGCGCCCAGGCCATACGGCACGGCCAGCACGATCAGCGTCCAGTAGTTCGGCGCGAACGAGAACCCCAGCAGCGCGGCGGCCGTCAGGCCCACCGAAACCGCGGTCACTCTGCCCGCACCGAAGCGCAGCGTCAGCCGGTCGCTCAGCAGCGCCGAGACGATGGTGCCCGCCGAGATGACCATCGAGATGCCGCCGGCGAACGAAACCGGCACGCCGAAGTCATGGTACATCGTCGGCCAGGCCGCGCCAAGCATGGCATCGGGCAATCCCAGGCTGACGAACGCCAGATAGATGACGGCAAGCAACAGGTTGGCCATCAGCGTCTCCTCAAACATATACCGAACGGTCAGTAGACAGCTGTCATTCTGTCATCCGTCCGCATGCGACATGCCGTTCGGGACGGTTTTCGTCCGCATGTTTGCAAGCGCTGTCAGTTCACATGGCGCACGCACCAACGCTTCCTCTCCGGCACGTCGCATCGGCCGCACATCCGGAGGAGGAACCACGGAGAAACGTTCCCCGGCAAAGGGAAGGCCAGGAACGGGGATCAGGTGTCGATCTTGGAGCGGTCGAAATCGTCGGCGTTGTCCACGATGAACTGCTTGCGCGGCGGCACGTCATCGCCCATGAGCAGGCTGAAGATCTCACTGGCCTGCGCGGCGTCCTCCATGCGGATGCGGCGCAGCATGCGCGTGCGCGGATCCATCGTGGTGTCGGCCAGCTGGTCGGCGTCCATCTCGCCCAGACCCTTGTAGCGCTGGATGTCGTCGTTGTAGGCGATGTGCTTGCGGTCCAGCTCGGCCAGTTTGCCGGCCAGCTCGTCGTCCGAATACGTGTAGATGTATTCGCCCTTGTGCGAGCCGGCGAGCGCGATGCGGTGCAGCGGCGGCACGGCGGCGTACACGCGGCCGTGCTCGATGAGCGGGCGCATGTACCGGTAGAACAGCGTCAGCAGCAGGATGCGGATATGCGCGCCGTCCACGTCGGCATCGGTCATCATGATGACCTTGTTGTACCGGGCCTGCTCGATGTCGAAGCTCGGCCCGGACCCGGCGCCGACCACCTGGATGATGGCCGCGCATTCCTTGTTCGAGAGCATCTGGCTCAGCGAGGCCTTCTGCACGTTGAGGATCTTGCCTCGGATCGGCAGCAGCGCCTGGAACCCGGAGTTGCGGGCCGCCTTGGCGGTGCCGAGCGCCGAATCACCCTCCACGATGAACAGCTCGGCCACGTCGTCGTTGCCCGGCTGGCAGTCGGACAGCTTCGGCGGCATCGAGGCGGATTCGAGCGCGTTCTTGCGGCGCGTGACCTCCTTGGTCTTACGCGCCTGGATGCGGGCGTGCATCTCCCCGACGATCTTCTCCAGCACGCGGCCGGACTGTTCCTTGTAGCCGCGCTTGGAACCGGTGATCATCTCGCCGAACTGCCTGTCGGTCATGCGGGTGACGATCGGCTTGACCTGCGCGGTGCCGAGCACGTCCTTGGTCTGGCCTTGGAACTGCGGTTCGGCGATGCGCACGGTGACCACGGCGACCAGGCCGGCCAGGATGTCGTCGCGCTCGACGCGCATGGCGCCGTCCTTGAGGTTCACCTTGAGTTTGCGCGCGTTGTCCTCCACGGCCTTGCGGATCTGCTTGGTGATGCCGTTGAGGAATCCGTCGACGTGCATGCCGCCGCCCGGGGTCTCGACCACGTTGACGAAGCTGCGCATCGTGGTGTCGTATCCGTTGACCCACCGCAGGGCGATGTCCACGCCGCAGGTGCGGGTGATCGTCCGCGCGTGCAGGTCGCCGTTGTCGTCAACGGCCTGGGTCTCTTCCTCGTACGTGTCCTCGCCGGTGATGCGCCAGATGTCGGAGACCGCTTCCCCCTTGGACAGGAAGTCGACGAAGTCCTTGACGCCGCCGGTATGGAGGAACTCCTCCACGCGGGCATGGCCGTGGGCGGGCGTTGCGGGCCCCGACGGCACGGGTTCCGCCACGTCCGACTCCGCCGCCACCGTCGAGAAGCCGTCCAGGCCCGGCGTCGGTGCCGCCTCGGCGGTACCGGCGTCACCCTCCGCGGAGACGGCCTCGTCGATTTCACGCACCTCGTCGACCGACTCGTCGCCGGTTTCGGGGATGTTCTCGTCGATGACGGTGATCCGCAGCCCCGGCACTAGGAAACTCGTCTGGCGCACGCGGTCGATGAGCTGCTCGTAGCTGAATTCGGCGGTGTCGTTGAAGATCTCGGGGTCGGCCCAGTAGCGGATGCGCGTGCCCGTGGTCTTCGGGCTGACCTTGCCGATGATCTCCAGTTCGGTCGCCTTGTTCTTGCGCGTGCGCTTGAACGGCGCGTCCGGCGAGGGGTGCGCCGGATCCGCATCCGTGTACACGCCGGGGTGCCCCTGGTGGAAGGCCATGTGGTGCGTCTTGCCATCGCGATCGACCTCGATGTCCAGGCGCGCGGACAGCGCGTTGACCACGGACGAGCCGACGCCGTGCAGACCGCCGACGGCGTTGTAGGAGGAGTTGCCGAACTTGGCACCGGCGTGCAGCTTGGTCAGTACGACCTCCACGCCGCTCAGCCCGGTTTTCGGTTCGGTGTCCACGGGGATGCCGCGGCCGTTGTCGGCCACCTCGACCGAGCCGTCGTCATGGAGCGTGACGGTGATGTGGTCGCAGGCGCCGGCCAGTGCCTCGTCCACGGCGTTGTCGATGATCTCCCACAGGCAGTGCATCAGGCCCTGGCTGTCGGTGGTGCCGATGTACATGCCGGGGCGCTTGCGCACCGCGTCGAGGCCTTCGAGAACGGTCAAACTGTCCGCGCCGTAGTTGTCCTTTGCCATGGTCCCCATTCAGTCGTCGGTGTACGCCGGAGCAACGCCAGTTCCGGCCATGATGCGGCGTCCTCCCTTGGGTGGGAGGACGCCGAAGTAATCGGTATCCCCGTGCGAGTCGTCTACGGATGGCTCCGTCGTTCGGAAGCCCACCGCGCTCCCTCGCTCCTCGCGCGGCGGCCTGCCAAGCGGGCCGCCGCTGGCTGTCATTGGTCGAGGAAGTCGCGCAGGGTCTGGGAGCGCGACGGGTGACGCAGTTTCGACATGGTCTTCGACTCGATCTGGCGGATGCGCTCACGGGTCACGCCGTACACGCGGCCGATGTCGTCAAGGGTCTTCGGCTGGCCGTCCTCCAGGCCGTAGCGCATCTTGATGACGCCCGCCTCACGCGGGCTCAGCGTCTCCAGCACCTGCTTGAACTGCTCCTGCAGCAATGAGAACGCGACCGCGTCGGACGGCGCGATGGCGTCGGTGTCCTCGATCAGATCACCGAACTCGGAATCGCCGTCCTCGCCCAGCGGCGTGTGCAGCGAGATCGGCTCGCGGCCGTACTTCTGCACCTCCTGCACCTTCTCCACCGGCATGTCCAGCTCACGGGCCAGCTCGTCCGGAGTGGGTTCACGCCCCAGGTCCTGCAGCATCTGGCGCTGCACGCGCGAGAGCTTATTGATGACCTCCACCATGTGCACGGGCACGCGGATGGTACGCGCCTGATCGGCCATGGCTCGGGTGATGGCCTGGCGGATCCACCAGGTGGCATAGGTGGAGAACTTGAAGCCCTTCTTCCAGTCGAACTTCTCCACGGCGCGGATCAGGCCCAGGTTGCCCTCCTGGATCAGATCCAGGAACAGCATGCCGCGGCCGGTGTAGCGCTTGGCCAGCGAAACGACGAGTCGCAGGTTGGCCTCCAGCAGGTGGTCCTTGGCCTTCTTGCCGTCATTGGCGGCCCACTTGAGCTCGCGGCGGCGCTTGAAGTCCAGCTGGTCGCCCTCGGTGTCCAGCAGATGCTGCGCATACAGACCCGCCTCGATGCGCTCGGAGAGGTCCACCTCCTGCTCGGCGTTCAGCAGGCTGACACGGCCGATCTGCTTCAGGTAGTCCTTGACCGGATCGGCGGTGGCGCCGGCGGCGACCACACGGCGCTTCGGGTTGCCGGACGGGGTCAGATTGTCATCGTCGTCGTCATCGCGGACCACGAACGCGCCCTTCTCCTTGGGCTCCTCGGGCTTGTTCGGGTGCTCGTCCTCGTCCTCTTCGGGCTCCGGCTCGGATTCCTCGTCCAGGTCGTCGTCATCCTGCACCGCATCGGGATCCTCAAGATCCTCGTCGATGTGCTCCAGGTCGTCGTCCACGACCTCGGAGTCCTCATCGTCAAGCATCTCCTCGTCCTTGACCAGATCCTCGGCGGGTTCCGGCGCACTGCTCTTCTTGGCCGTGGTCTTGCGCGACGACTTCTCGGCTTTGGCCGCGGAGGCCTTACCGGAACCAGCCGCGGCCTTGGCGGTGGTCTTCTTCGAAGCGCTCTTGCGCGCGGTGGCGGTCTTCGCCGTCGACGAGGCCTTGGCAGTCCGTTCGTCCTGCTCCGGCTCGGTCGTCGTTTTCTTCGTGGCCAAACTCATCCTCCTGCAGGTTCCTGCCTGAAGCGCTATAGCATACAGGCGCACTTCTGGCAAGGGCAAATCGTCAACTATTGGAGTTAACCATCCGCCAAGGACGATTATTCCCGTTTCCGCCACAGTGCGATCAGAACCGTCCGGCCGCATCAGCGCAACCATACCGGGTATATGCCCCGCCGCATCGCGCCGAGCACGATCGCCGCCAGCGAACACCGCTCGTCGATGGCCAGCGCCTCCAGCGCGTATTCCACCGCCTCATCCTTCCCCAGCCACCACAGCACGTAGGCCATGATGGTCAGCGGCTGCACCCGATAGCGTTCCGGCACGATGCCGGCCATATCCTTGAGCGCGCCGACGGCGGCACGGCACCGCGCCTTATCCAATCCCCCATGCTCGTCCGTGAACGCGGCGGTCAGCAGCCGCCCCATGCGCGCGCAGACCTCCGGCGCATGCGGCCGCGACGCGAAATCCATCAGCACGGCCTTCCTGGCACCGTCCGCCCCGCCCACAATCGACACGATCAGGGCGTCGCGGACGGCCAGCGTCTGATCCATCCCCACCGCCAGCGCCAGCATCGAGGTCCGTGCCAGCGGCTTGCCCTCGTGCAGCATGGCCAGCCAGTCGTCGAACGGTTCATCGACCCACGCGGCGTCGGCCACGTGCGGCCCGCGTTCCCGCCTGTCCTCGCGCAGCTGCGTCCCCAACCGTCGCACCGTGTCCGCGATGCGGTCGCGCCGCGCATCGGCACGATCCGCACAGTGTTGCTCCGTCGTCATGGTCACCCCCGTCATCGTCGCCGCCGTTGCCCCACGCACCGGCTACGCCATATGGCGCGTCTCCAGTATCGATGATGCGGATGTGTCCCCGCCACCCGGACGGTCCGATGTGGTCGAAGGCTCGGCGAATGTGGTCGAACGCTACGCATCCGGTTGTCTTGTCTGACTGCTGCGGATACCCTCATAGGTATGAGCACGACCGCAACGCTGGATACCGTCGAAACCCGCATCGCCGACCTGGTAAGCACCTTTGTCCGCCTACCCCAGGGCGTCCGGCTCGACGAGTCCTGCGAGCCCATCCTGCAGGCGACGACGCATCAGGCGGTGACCTCCAGCGAAGGCGGCAAACGGCTGCGCGCACTACTGGCGCTGGACGCCTACCGCGCGCTGGGAGGGGACGCCGGGCAGGAGCGCCGGGAGGCGATGCTCGACCTGTCCTGCGCGATCGAGGTGTTCCAGACCGCCGCGCTGGTGCACGACGACATCATCGACGACGCCGATCTGCGGCGCGGCAAGCCGGCCGCGCACAAGGCGCTGGCCGGCCCGGGCCACGATGCGGCGCTGGGCGTGGGGCTCGGCATCATGCTGGGCGATCTGCTGGCGACCGCCAGCGTGGACATCGCCAACGACGCCGCGCACCGTCTGCCGAGCGCCGACGCCATCAACCGCGCGTTCCTCACGATGCATCGCGAGGTGGAGATCGGGCAGGTGCTCGATCTGGCCGCCGTGCACTGCCCGATGGCCGACCCGGCACGGCTCGCGCGCACCTCGTTGGATGTGTTCCGCTGGAAGACGGCCAGCTACACCACCATCGCGCCGTTGGAACTGGCGATGCTCGCCGCCGGGTATCCGCCGGAGCAGGCCCGGTCGTGCGCGCTGGCCGTGGGCGAACCGTTGGGGTTGGCGTTCCAGCTGACCGACGACCTGATCGACGTCATCGGTTCGAGCTCCGCCACCGGCAAGCCGGTGGGCGGCGACATCCGCGAGGGCAAGCGCACCGTGCTGCTCGCCGATGCGCTGGCCGGGGCGACCGACGAACAGCGCGGCGAACTCATCGCCGTCTTCGAGGCCGATGCCCGCACCGAGGCGCAGACCGCCCGCGTCATCGACCTGTTCCATCACACCGGTGCCATCGAACGTTCGCGGCGGCGCATCGAGGAGCTGTGGCGACGCAGCCTGGACGCCATCGCGCATATGCCGGCGGATGATGACGCGCGCCGCACCCTGACCGCGGCTTGTGCCCGTTTCGTGCCATCCGTGCATTACACGCCCCGTGAGCCCGGCAGCATGTAGACTTTTAACCAGACCGTTCCCAACACCAAGGATTGCTTGCACCGCCATGACTGAAGCCGCGAATGTCCCCGATGGACTTGTGATCGAGGGACGATACCGTATTGTCCGCCGCATCGCCGAAGGCGGCATGGCCACGGTCTACCAGGCCATGGACGAGCGGCTGGATCGCACGGTGGCCATCAAGATCATGCATACCCAGCTGGCGCAGGGCCCCCACCGCGAGCAGTTCGTCGAACGGTTCCGGCGCGAGGCCAAGTCCGCCGCGGCCATCGCCAACCCCCACATCGTGCAGGTGTACGACACCGGCGAATACAACGGGCTGGACTATCTGGTCATGGAGTACGTCCACGGCGTGAACCTGCGCCATGAGATGAACACGCAGCGCACCTTCACGGTGCGCGAGACGCTGCGCATCCTGTCAGAGACGTTGGACGGCCTGTCCGCCGCGCACCGCATCGGCGTGGTGCATCGCGACATCAAGCCGGAGAACATCCTGCTCAACGACCGCGGCCGCGTGCAGATCACCGACTTCGGCCTGGCCAAGGCCGCCTCGCAGGCCACACTGTCCACCACCAACATGCTGCTCGGCACGGCCGCCTACCTGGCGCCGGAGATGATCGAGCACAACCAGGCCACGCCGCAGGGCGACCTGTACTCGGTCGGCATCACCGCCTGGGAGATGCTCGCCGGTTTCGTGCCGTTCCAGTCCGACAACCCCGTCACGCTCGTCTTCAAGCATGTGCATGAGGACGTGCCCTCGGTGGCGGACCCCTGCCCGGGCATCGACCCGTCGATCGCGGCGTTCATCGCCCATCTGACGGCCAGGGCCGTGGACGCGCGCCCGGCGGACGCCGTCGAGGCGATGCGTGAGCTGCGCGAGCTGACCGCGCATCTGCCCATGACCGCATGGCAGTACCGCAAGCCGACCGTGGCCCCCGCGCCCGCGGCGACCACGGCCCTGCCGCCGCTGCCGCCTGCCGCCGCCAATCCGACGACCCCCACGTCCGCGGACGCCTCCGCGCATGTCGACACCCCCGTGACCGCAGACGCGCCTTCGGCCGTCACCGCGGCCATCCAGGCACAGCAGACGACCGCGATGCCGCAACCACCCGCCGCGCCTGCCGACGGCACCGCTGCCGTAACCTTCGCCCCCGACGCCACACAGGCCATCGACCGCTCCCCCGAACCGGCCACCAGCGTCATCGACGTCAACGCCACGCAGAACCTGCCCGCGGTCGGCGCACCGACACAGGCCATCGCCCAACCGGATGCTGCTCACGCCACGTCCGACGGCATCGCCTCCACGCAGATCATCGGGGCCGTCGATGCACCAGAGGCAACGCCTGATACGGCATCCGCCGCGGATGAACAGCCGAAAGCCCGCGCATCACATCGCAGGACCGCCATCATCGTGACCGTTGTCGTGCTGATCATCGCCGCCCTCGGTGGCGGCGGATTCGCCTGGTGGTACTTCCGCGGCCCCGGCAGCTATTGGACGCTCCCCCAGCCGAACGACATCACCTGTACGGAGAACCAGGCCTGCCCCATCACCAACGCCGATTGGAACGATTACCGCAGCGCGCTCACCGTTGCGGACATTCCGTACAGCACCGCCGAAGACTTCAGCGACACGGTGGACGAGGGGAACATCATCTCGATCCATCTGACAGCCGATGCTTCCGCCAAGCCGCTGAACGTGGGAGACCACATCAGCAGACGGGACGGCAGCCAGATCACCGTCACGGTATCAAAGGGCGTCAGGCAGGCCACGATTCCCAAGGACATCCTCGACCCGGATTCCGCCAATGCCAAGAATCCGCTGCAGGCGTTGAAGGACGCGGGATTCGACAACGTGATTCACGACGAGGACAATGACCAGTACTCGGAGACGCTGCCGGCGGGCGTGGCATTGACCATCAGCCCCGACCCCGGCACCACGCTGGATCATAACGCCGAAGTGACCGTGACGCTGTCCAAGGGACCCGCGCCGGTGAAGATGCCCACCGTGGAGGGGCTGACGCGCGACCAGATGAACGAGGCCCTCACCGAGCTGAAGCTGACGGCGAACGTGACCGAGGAGTTCAGCGACTCGGTGCCCTCCGGTCAGGTCATCTCCGCCTCCGTGGAGCCCGGTGCCGAACTGCACTGGGGCGACACGGTGGATGTGGTCGTTTCCAAGGGTCCCGAGACCGCGGCCGTGCCCTCCGGTCTGGTCGGCAAGCAGGAGAGCGAAGTGACCAAAACCCTGCAGGGGCTCGGGTTCAAGGTGGAGACCAACCGCATCCTCGGCGGCCTGTTCGGCACGGTGCGTGACGTGCAGTACAACGGGGAGTCCATCAGCGACGGTGCCAACGTACGGCTGCGTGACGCGGATGGCAACGCCTCCGTCATCACGCTCACCGTCGTGTGACGAAGTGGCCTACTTCGACGCGGCCTGCGCGGCTTGTGTGGCGGCCTGCTCCTTGAGGCGCTTCTTGACCGTCTGCGCGTATTCGTCCACGTATTCCTGACCGCTCATGGACTGGATGGCGCGGGTGACCTGATTGGTCAGCGAGCGCAGGTCGTCATGGGTGACGTCCTCGGCGTCCTTGCGCTCCACGGGAATCGGCGCGCCATAGATCACCTGCGTCTTGCCCTTCTTCGGCACCACGGTGCCGACCGGCTGCAACGTGTCCGAGCCGATGATGGCGACCGGGACGATCGGGCATCCGGTTTCCAGCGCCAGCTTGGCCACGCCGGTATGTCCCTTGTACAGGCGACCGTCGGGGCTGCGCGTGCCCTCGATGTGGATGCCGAACAGGTGGCCGTCCTCCAGGATCTCCCGCGCATGGTTCAACGCGCCGAGCGACTTGGAGCCGCCGGAACGGTCGACCGGGAACACGCCGACGGAGGTGAACCACCACTTCTTGAACCTGCCCTTGATGCCCTTGCCCTCGAAGTATTCGGCCTTGCCCATGAAGTGGATCATGCGCGGGCAGGTGATCGGCAGCAGCGCGTCGTCGATGACGGCCAGATGGTTCGCGGCGATGATGGCGCCACCATGCTTGGGGATGTTCTGCAGGCCCTTGACCGTGGGCCCGAGGCGGCGACGGGCGATCCAACCGAACCCTTTGACGAAGAACCAGTACAGCATCGTGGATTTCCTCCTCGTGAACTCCGTGGGCGCGGCATGGCGTCACACTTGGTTAGAGTGGTGTCTATGACTGAGCACAACAATAGCAACGCGGACGGCGAGCGTCCAAACCCCACGCCGAACAACGGCGATCCGGGGTCCGCCGACTTCGACGCCGCGTGGGCGCAGTTCGCCGCCGAGCACGCCGAAGACCTCAATGACGTGGAGCGTTCGCGCAACGCCAAGCGGTTCGAGAAGCACGCGCAGCGCAAGGAGAAGGAGGCGCTGCTCTCGGTCGATGATCTGGACCCGGCCGCCTTCGCCGGCGGCGCCGGCCGCGGCCCGCGCGATTTCACCGGCTCCAGCTGGCTGGACACCGACGACGTGATGGACCGCTACGGCGATCCGTTCACCCCGCCGAACCCCGATCTGGGACCGGTGAACAAGTCCAAGCTCGTGTTCTGGATCCTGCTGATCGTGGGCGTCATCGGCGTCATCGGCTCGGTGTTCCTGCCCTCGATGGCGCCCGTGCTGGGCACGATCTTCGGCACTTCAACGCTGATCGGCGCGACAGGTCTGATCATGCGGCACAAGGGCCATAACGAAACCAAAACCGACTACTTCGACGACGGGGCGCGCGTATAGCGGTTCGCACTACCTCGGCGGTTCAATCACGGAGTGGCGGATTTCGGCCAGTCGGAAATCGAACCCCGAGGTAGTGCGAACCACCGGTCTCAGGCCTTCGACCTGGCCACCTCGATCCAGCGGCGCAGCAGGTCGTTCGCGGCACCGGAATCGACGGCGGCCTCGGCCATCGCGTAGGCGTCGCGGAAACGCTGCGCCAGTGCGGCGTCCGGATCGGGCAACCGGCGGGCGTCGGCCACGATGGCGGACGCCGCGTTCAGCAGGGCCGTCGAACGGAACGGCACCGGCCTACCGGCCAGGAAGTCCAGCATCGCCTGCGCGTTGACGGCGGGCTCGCCGCCGCGCAGGTCGTCCAGCGTCACCGGATCAAGCCCCAGCTCCGCCGTCGGGTCGAACTCGGTCTCATGCACCTTGCCGTCGCGGATCTCCCAGACGCTCACCGGCCCGGTCGGCGCCAGCTCGTCCAGTCCCTCGTGCGAGGTGTAGACCATGCCGGTCTGCCCGCGCGAGGCATACACCTCGGCCATCATCGGGCTGACGGCCCGGTTGGCGCAGCCGATGGCCACATGGTTCGGGTTGGCCGGATTCGTCAGCGGACCCAGCACGTTGAACACGCAGGGCACGCCCAGGGCGGAACGCACCGGGCCGACGAACCGCATGGCCGGGTGGAACACCTTGGCGAACGCAAACGTGATGCCCACCTCATCGCCGATCTCGGCCACGGCCTGCGGGCTCAGATCCAGCGGCAATCCCAACGCCTCCAGGCAGTCCGCGGCACCGCATTTGGACGATGCGGCGCGATTGCCGTGCTTGACGATCTTCACACCGGCGGCCGCAGCCACCACCGAACCCATCGTGGACAGGTTCACGGTCGCGGCGCCGTCCCCACCGGTGCCGACCATATCGGTCGTCTCCCCGGAGACAGCCAGCGGCACGGCGTGCGACACCATCGCGTCGGCGGCGCCGCGCACCTCCTCGGCGGTCAGCCCCAGCAGCTGCTGCGCGGCGAGGACGGCACCCACCGCCGCGGGATTGGCGTTGCCTTTCATCAGATCGTCCACGAACCACCACGCCTCCCCCGCGCTCAGGTGATTGCCGGCAACCAGCTTGGTGAGGATCGATTTCCATGTGATCTCAGCCATCATGCCCTCCTTGAAGCACGCTCGTGATGGTGTAGTGACGCGGCTCATTGTATCGAGGGCATGTTGTCGGACGGACGCGATGTCCGCATCACGGATGGTCCGCACGCTTGCCGGGACGCCAAACGAAGGCGCCCGCCGGATGATCTCCGACGGGCGCCTTCCATTCGTCAGTGCGAACCACTACTCGTTCTGACCGTGGCACATCTTGTACTTACGGTTCGAACCGCACGGGCACTGCGCGTTCTTCGGCGTGCCCGGGAACGTGCGGCCATCGGACCACGGGGTGTGCAGCTCCTCGCTCTTGGGGCGCTTGGAGGCCGGCACCTTGCCTTCGGCGTGACTGATCGGCGCGGGGCCCACGATAACCGGGTTGCCGTCCGCGTCACGGGTCACCCGATCCTCGGACGCGGCCTCTTCGGCCAGCTCGTCGATGGTCTCGGCTTCGGCCTCGTCATCGGTCTCCGGCTCGGCCGGGCCGGTGGCCACGGTCTGATCCTCGGCGGCATCGGCGGACTCGGCATCGATGCCCATCTGCGCCTCGGCGGCGTCGACGGCGGCATCCTCGTCCTGCTCGGACTGCAGATCCTGGGTCATGGCCACGCGGTCGATGTCCACGTGGAACAACAGCTGGATGCTTTCCTCCTTGATGGCCTCGATCATCGAGTTGTACATCTGGTAGCCCTCGCGCTGGTATTCGACCAGCGGATCACGCTGGCCCATGCCACGCAGGCCGATGCCGTCCTTGAGGTAGTCCATCTCGTACAGGTGCTCGCGCCACTTGCGGTCGAGCACGGCGAGCACCACGCGGCGCTCCAGCTGGCGCAGGCCTTCCTCGCCGAGCTTGGTCTCGATCCTGCCATACTGCTCCTTGGCGTCGGCCACGAGCACGTCGCGCACGGCTTCAACGGCCTTTTCACCCTTGAGCTTGCCGGCGGCGTCACGGGCGTCGGCTTCGGTCACCAGCACCGGGTAGATGGTGTTCAGCGCCTTGAACAGGCCCTCCCAATCCCAGTCGGCGGGCTTGTCCGAACCCTTGTTGGCGCCGCGCACGTAGCTGCCGATGGTGTCGGCGATGAAGCGCTCGATATCCTCATGGATGTCCTCGCCCTTGAGCACGGCCTGACGCTCCGCGTAGATGACGCTGCGCTGCTTGTTCATCACGTCGTCATACTTGAGCACGTTCTTACGGATCTCGAAGTTGCGCGACTCGACGGACTTCTGCGCGGTGCGCACGCCCTTGGACACGCTCTTGGACTCGATCGGCTCACCCTCGGGCAGGCCCTTGGCCATCACGCGCGCCACAAGCTGCGTGTTGAACAGACGCATGAGGTCGTCCTCAAGGCTCAGGTAGAAACGGGACTCGCCCGGGTCGCCCTGACGGCCGGAACGGCCGCGCAGCTGGTTGTCGATACGGCGGGACTCATGGCGCTCGGTGCCGAGCACATACAGGCCGCCGAGCCCGACGACCTCCTCGTGCTCGTCCTTGACCTGCTCCTTGACCTCGGCCAGGGTGCCCGGCCAGCGCTTCTCGTACTCCTCCGGGGTGTCATCCGGGGAGTAGCCCTCGGCCTTGAGCTTGGCGTCGGCCAGGAACTCCACGTTGCCGCCCAGCATGATGTCGGTACCACGGCCCGCCATGTTGGTGGCCACGGTCACGGCGCCCTTGCGGCCGGCCACAGCCACGACGGCCGCTTCCTTGGCGTGCTGCTTGGCGTTGAGCACCTGATGCGGGATGCCCGCCACGTCGAGCAGCGAGGAGACGACCTCGGAGCTCTCCACGCTGGCGGTGCCCAGCAGCACCGGCTGGCCCTTGGCGTGGCGCTTGGCCACGTCCTTGACGATGGCGGCGAGCTTCTCGCGCTTGGTGCGGAAGATCAGATCGTCCTGATCGACGCGGATCATCGGCTTGTTCGTCGGAATCGGCAGCACGCCCAGCTTGTAGGTGCCCATGAACTCGGCGGCCTCGGTCTCGGCGGTGCCGGTCATGCCGGCCAGCTTGTCGTACATGCGGAAGTAGTTCTGCAGGGTGATGGTGGCGAAGGTCTGGTTCTCGGCCTTGACCTCCACGTTCTCCTTGGCCTCGATGGCCTGGTGCAGGCCCTCGTTGTAGCGGCGGCCCGGCAGGATACGGCCGGTGTGCTCGTCGACGATGAGCACCTCGCCGCCGGTGACCACGTAGTCGCGGTCGCGCAGGAACAGCTCCTTGGCCTTGATGGCGTTGTTGAGGTAGCCGATCAGCGCGGTGTTGTTCGGCTCATACAGGTTGTCGATGCCCAGGAAGTCCTCGACCTTGGTGATGCCCGGGTCCAAGATGCCGACGGTCTTCTTCTTCTCGTCGACCTCGTAGTCCTCGTCGCGGGTCAGCTTCGGCACCAGGCGCGCGAACTGGCGGTACCAACGGGTCACGTCGCCCTCGGCAGGACCGGAGATGATCAGCGGGGTACGGGCCTCGTCGATGAGGATGGAGTCCACCTCGTCGACGATGGCGTAGTGGTGCCCGCGCTGCACCAGATCCGACTTCTCCCACGCCATGTTATCGCGCAGGTAGTCGAAACCGAACTCGTTGTTGGTGCCGTAGGTGATGTCGGCGTTGTACTGCTTGCGGCGCTCCGGCGGCTTCTGCTCGGTCAGGATGCAGCCGACCGACATGCCCAGGAACCGGTAGATGCGGCCCATGAGCTCGCTCTGGTAGCTGGCCAGGTAGTCGTTGACGGTCACGACGTGCACGCCCTTGCCCTCCAGCGCGTTGAGGTAGCTCGGCAGCGTGGCGACCAGGGTCTTGCCCTCACCGGTCTTCATCTCGGCGATGTTGCCCCAGTGCAGGGCGGCGCCGCCCATCAGCTGCACGTCGAAGTGACGCTGGCCAAGCGTGCGCTTGGAGACCTCGCGCACCGTGGCGAACGCTTCGGGCATCAGGCTGTCAAGCTTCTCCCCGTTGTCCAGGCGCTGCTTGAACTTGCCGGTCTGTGCCCTGAGCTCGTCATCGCTCAGAGCTGAAATCTCATCCTCCAGCGCGTTCACGGCTTTCGCCACGTTCTCGAGCTTCTTGAGCTGGTGGCCTTCGCCCATGCGAAGAGCCTTGTCAATGATATCTACCACGTTCGCTCCCTTGTCGGTTACCGTAAACGAGCATAGCCCAATCCCCATGGAATCGGGCGCAAACTTTGACCCATAGTACGCGAACGCACAGATTTTCCGCGTCAAACAACGGATGACGCCCCGCGCACTGTGTGTCGCGGGGCGTCATCCTCAGTTCAAGCGTTCGCCGTTACTCGGCCTTCGCCACGTTCTCCGGGGTGTCGATCTCGAACACGCCATAGCTCCATCCATGACGGTGGTAGACGACGGAGGGACGGTTGGTGTCCTTGTTGACGAACAGGAAGAAGTCGTGCCCGATCAGCTCCATCTCATACAGCGCCTCGTCGATGGTCATCGGCTCGGCGATATGCAGCTTGCGGCGGATGACGATCGGGGTGTCGCCGACCTGGACCTCCACCGATTCGCCGGGGCCCAGATCGGAGGCGACCGCAGCCTGCGGGCTGTTGTTCGGCTCCTCCGGTACGGGTTCCTCCTCCACGGGTTCGGGGGTGACGACGCCCATATCGACGGGCACCGGATTCGTGTATCCACGACGATGGTCCTTGCGGCGGTCACGGGTGCGGCGCAGACGCAGCGTCAGCTTGTCCAGCGCCATATCCAGGGCGCTGTACTCGTCGGTGCTCGACGCCTCGGCGCGCACCACGGTACGCCCGGCAATGACGGTGATCTCCACGCGCTTTGCGGTATCGGCCTGACGCGGGTTGCCCTCATGCGTGACGACGATCTGCACGCGTTCCGCATCCGGGGCGATAGCGGTCACACGATTCATCTTGTTTTCGACGACATCACGGAACCTTTGCTTGATCTGCGTATGACGTCCGGTAACGACGATTTCCATGTGGACCTCCTTGAGCTCAAGCGGGTTGTGCCCGCTGTATGTGTCCGAATGGCATCATCGCCATCCGGGTACGTCTCATTGTAGCCGAGTTCCGTGGCGACATGGTGAACAACTCGCCAATAATGAAGACCGATGCGCCATGCTATCCTTGGGTGGATGTGAGGTCTCCAGATGGCCGCGGCCGTGTCGGTTCGCCGACACGGCTGAGGAACTTCCGGGCTCCATAGAGCACGATGGCGGATAACGTCCGCCCAGGGTGACCTGAGAGCTAGCGCAACAGAGAACAGACCGCCCGGTTTCGGCCGGGTAAGGGTGAAACGGCGGTGTAAGAGACCACCGGGCCGCTGGTAACAGTCGGCCGCATGGCAAGCCTCATCGGGAGCAAGGCCAAGCAGGAGGCGTTTGAGGGCTGCTCGCCCGAGCCTCCGGGTAGGCTGCTGGAGCCTGGCGGCGACGTCAGGTCGAGATGGATGGCCATCCGCACCGCATATGTGGTGTGACAGAACCCGGGGTATCGGAGACCTCACACTCCTTTACCCACCTTTACTCAGTTCAGCAGCTCCTCCGCAACGCGCCGCAGCGTTTCCGGGCTGTGCCCCTTTCTGCCTCCCGCCGACCAGAAGCGCCGACGCCGCACCGCAACGTCGAGACCGCGGGTCTTTCTGGCGTACTGTCGTCCCAGCTCCCATGCGGCGTCCTCGAAATCGCCGCGCTGCTCGGCTTCGGTTGCCACGGCCTCGGCCAACGCGCGGTCCACGCCCTTGCGGGTCAACTCCATCACGGTGCCCCTGCGCCCCATGCAGCGCCCCGTGCAATAGCGGACGGCCGACTCGGCATAGGCCCGGTCATCCAGCAGATGCACGCGGGTCAGCCGCTCGATGACCTCGTCCACGATGCCGTCCGCATACCCCTTGGCAATCAGGCGTTCACGCAACGCCCCCGAGGCGCGCGGCGCCGCGTCCAGCAGACGCAACGCCGCCTCACGGCAGGCGTCCACATCATCGTCATCCGATTCGCGGACCACCACCTCCGCCGCGCCGATCGTCTCCGCCGCAACGGCACGTCCCAGGAATTCCTGTGCGTCGATCATGGCACCGGCAGCCGTCAGACCTTGGCGGTCTTGGAGGCCTTCGCGGGCTTGGCGGCCTCACCGGCCGGAGCATCCTGCGCCGAATCCCCGTCCGACTCGCCCTCGGACATATCGATCAGGCCGAATGCGGCCTTGACCTTGTTCTCGATCTCCTCGGTCACGGCCGGATTGTCCTTGAGGAACTGGCGCACGTTCTCGCGCCCCTGCCCCAGCTGGTCGCCGCCATAGGTGAACCAGGAGCCGGATTTCTTCACCACGTTGCACTGCAACGCCATATCCAGCACCGAGCCCTCCTTGGAGATGCCCTCGCCGTACAGCACGTCGAATTCCGCCGACTTGAACGGCGGCGCCATCTTGTTCTTGACCACCTTGACGCGGGTGCGGTTGCCCACGGCCTCGTCGCCGCTTTTCAGCGTCTGCACGCGGCGGATGTCCAGGCGCACCGAGGCGTAGAACTTCAACGCCTTGCCGCCGGTGGTGGTTTCGGGATTGCCGAAGAACACGCCGATCTTCTCCCTCAGCTGGTTGATGAAGATCGCCGTGGTGCCCGCCTGTGCCAGCGCGCCGGTCATCTTGCGCAGCGCCTGGCTCATCAACCGCGCCTGCAGGCCCACATGGCTGTCTCCCATCTCGCCTTCGATCTCGGCCTTGGGCACCAGTGCGGCCACCGAATCGATGACGATGACGTCAAGCGCGCCGGAGCGGATCAGCATATCGGCGATCTCCAGCGCCTGCTCGCCGTTGTCGGGCTGCGAAACGATCAGCGAATCGGTGTCCACGCCGAGCTTCTTGGCGTACACGGGATCCAACGCATGCTCGGCGTCGATGAACGCCGCCACGCCGCCTTCGCGCTGGGCGTTGGCCACCACATGCAGCGCCAGCGTGGTCTTGCCCGAGGACTCCGGGCCGTAGATCTCCACGATGCGTCCCTTGGGCAGGCCTCCGATGCCCAACGCCATGTCCAATGCCAGCGAACCGGTGGGGATCACCTCCACGTCCTGCGGTGGCTTGTCTCCCAGGCGCATGGCCGAGCCCTTGCCGAAGTTCTTCTCCACCTGCGCCAACGCCGTATCCAACGCGGCCTTGCGGCGCGGGTCGATGGCATGGGCCTCCTTGGCGGTGTCCGCGGTATCCTTCACCGCGACTGTCGTCTGCTGTGCCATGATGCCTCCTTCAAGCATGTTCGGCTCTTCGTCCCCATCCACCGTAGGGGCGTCCGCGCCGCGGCCGCAAGGTCGACCGGCCAATGTGGTCGAACGATGCGCGCAACGTTCCGTAACTGTGGATAACTATACCCCCAAACACGAACAAATGTTCGAATGATGCGTCGGCATGTCACGCCGCAGGCATGGGCGGTGCGTTATGGTCGGCACCCCATCGGCGCGAATCCGGCACATCCATCTGATCGCACAGCACGTTCCACACCACACGGGGCTCCACCCCGGCAGCCAAGGCCTCCACCACCGTCATGTTGTCCAACGCGGTCAATCGCTGATCGACGGAAAGACTGCGCCCGTACCCACGCCCGAACACCTCTTCCAACAATTCCCAGAATTCGCGTTCTCGCATGACCGCCAGTGTACACACATCCCGACACCGTACCCCTCCCCGCAGCCCGGCGACCCGCGCACGCCACCCCCGACGCCCGCATCCGCAGCGGCACCGAACCATCGCAAACGGCGTGGCGGGCGGCCACCGGACCGCCCGCCACGCCGTCATCGCAACGATATCCCGAAGCCCCTGCCCTTTAGTCCTCCAACGAGTCCAGGTAATCGGCCACCAGCCGCAGCATCTGCGAGGGCTTGACGCCCAGCGACAGGGCGATCGACCCCAGCAGCTCCGAGCTGGCCTCCTTCTGCCCGCGTTCGACCTCGGACAGGTACCCCAGCGATACGCCGGCCTTCTCGCTGACCTCGCGCAACGTCTTGTGGTCGCGGGTGCGCAGGTCACGCAGCACATGGCCGATGGCCTCGCGCAGCGACACCTCCTTGGCTTCGGGCGCCGCCTCCACGGCACGGCCGGTATGGCCGCGCGTGCGTTCGGCGAAATCCTCCTGCTGCCACATCCGCTCCAGGGCGGCCTGCCGCTCCTCCTTGGCCTTCTTGGCGGCACGGGCCTTGATCACCTGCTGCTGCGCGAACATCACGGCACGCCGCTGCGCGGGAGTCAGGTCGCGCATGCGCGCCCCGGTTGCCTTGGCCGGGGCGGCGGTCATACCCGCCCGTTCGACTCGCTCGCGGGTCACAGTCATCGATTCCATCACGTCATCCCTTTCGGCTCGGCGTCGTTCATCCATACCACTACGAACAACACCGCAGACGCGGGATTATTCCTGTGAATCCACTGTGAATCCGCTCACATTTTCCAGAACGCGCAACACCGTCAGCAACCGGATCCGCTCGCGGTCGCCCGAGAGCATCAACCGCACCGACGTCGTGGTCCGCGGGCCGTCCCCGGCATCGAACGATGGTACCGAAAACCCCGCATACACCAGTCCGGCGGGCTTGTCCCCGTCCGGCCCCGGACCGGCCACACCGGTGGTGGACAATCCGATGACCCGTCCCCCATACGCCGGCTGATCGTACAGCCGGGCCGTGCCGAGGGCCATCTGCCTAGCCACATCCGGGTGCACGGCTCCCTCACGCCGCAGCAGGTCGGCGTCGACCCCCAACACGGACGCCTTGGCCGCGATGTCATAGGTCACCGCCGAACCGAGGAACACGCGCGAGGCACCGGGGATGCGCACGAACGCGTCGGCCAGCAATCCCCCGGTCAGCGACTCGGCCGCGGCGATGCGCACGCCGCGAGACCCGCACCATCCCAGCACCGCCTGCGCCAACGCGTCGCAGCGGCGCCGGATCTCCCCCGCGGACAGGCTCCCGCTCATGCGGCAGGCTTGCGGAAGGTGTTGATCAGGTAGATGGCGCCGGAATACAGGCATAGCACCAGCGCCACGTAGATCACGATCTGCGTGAGCCACGTGTACGCCGTCAGCCACCACGGATTCGGCCCGGTGCCGGGCGCGAGCGTCCACAGCGGCACCAGCAGCAGGGACAGGCCCACGCACTGGAACACGGTCTTGAGCTTGCCCGGCCAGGCGGCGGCGATCACCTTGCCGCCGGGCTGTTCCATGACGAAGAAGCGCATGACCGTGATGCCGAGTTCCCGGATGAGGAACAGCGCCACGATGACCCAGCCCCACGCCACATTGCCGAACTCGCCGAACGCCGCGGCCACGACCAGCGCGCCGCAGGTGAGCAGCTTGTCCGCGATCGGGTCCATCAGCTTGCCCATCTCGGTCACCTGATTGTACTTGCGAGCCATCCAGCCGTCGATCTTATCGGTGGATGCGGCGATGATGAAGATGATGGCCGCCACCCAGCGCAGCGTCGGATTGTCCACGCCGTACGGCCCCGCCATGATGTCAAGCACCAGGAACACCACCACCAGCGCGATGCGCGCATAGGTGACCAGGTTCGGCGGCGCGTTCCAACCGTCGAGCAACGAGTTCGTGGTCTGTTCATCGGTTTTCTGCATACTCTTCACTGTACCCCGAATCCTGTTCTTGTGTACGCCGCCGTATTCGAATCCGACACATCGCAACGCCACCCGTCACATGGACAGGGCGTCCTGCGTCGGCGCGCTGGAGGTCAGGCTGTCGGTTTCGCCGCGGATGAACGCCAGCACCGCGGGCAGGTCCTGCGGCTGCACCAGCACCTGGCGGGCCTTCGAGCCCTCCGAGGGACCGACGACGCCGCGTGATTCCAGCAGGTCCATCAGGCGCCCCGCCTTGGCGAACCCCACGCGCAGCTTGCGCTGGAGCATGGAGGTCGAGCCGAACTGCGTGGTGACCACCAGCTCGGCGGCCTGCAGCAGCACATCCATGTCGTCGCCGATCTCCTCATCCGGCTCCAGGGCGTGCTTCTCGGCGTCCTTGGCCATCTGCTCGATATCCTCACGGTAGTGCGGCTTGCGCTGCGTGCGCACGTATTCCACGGCCTTGCGGATCTCCGACTCCGACACCCACGAGCCCTGCACGCGGATCGGCTTGGCCGAACCCATCGGCAGGAACAGGGCATCGCCCTGGCCGATCAGCGTCTCGGCACCCACCGTATCCAGGATGACGCGGGAATCGGTGGCCGATGACGTGGCGAACGCCAGACGCGAGGGGATGTTCGCCTTGATCAGGCCGGTCACCACGTCCACCGACGGACGCTGCGTGGCCAGCACCAGATGCACGCCCGCGGCTCGCGCCAACTGGGTGATGCGCTGGATCGAGCTCTCCACATCGTTCTTGGCCACCATCATCAGGTCGGCCATCTCGTCGACCACCACCAGCAGGTACGGGTACGGGGCGACCTTGCGGTTCGAGCCGGCGGGGGCATGCACCTTGCCGGCCCTCACGGCCTCGTTGAAATCCTTGACGTGGCGGAACCCGAAGAACTCCAGATCGGAGTACCGGGCGTCCATCTCCTTGACCACCCACTCCAACGCCTGCGCGGCCTTCTTCGGATCGGTGATGATCGGGGTGAGCAGATGCGGGATGCCGGCATAGGCGGAGAGCTCCACGCGCTTGGGATCGACCAGGATCATGCGCACCTGTTCTGGGGTGGCGCGCATGATGATCGAGGTGAGCATCGAGTTGACGAAGCTCGACTTGCCCGAACCGGTGGCGCCGGCGACCAGCAGGTGCGGCATCTTGGTCAGGTCGGCGGTCACGAAATGGCCCTCGACGTCCTTGCCGATGCCCGCCAGCATCGGGTTCGGGTCGTTGACGGCGTTGTCGGAGCGCAGCACGTCGCCCAGGTGCACGATCTCGCGATCGGCGTTCGGGATCTCGATGCCGATCGCCGACTTGCCCGGGATCGGCGACAGGATGCGCACATCCGAGCTCGCCACGGCGTACGCGATGTTCTTCTGCAGGTTCGTGACCTTCTCGACCTTCACGCCGGCCCCGAGCTCCACCTCGTACTGGGTCACGGAAGGTCCGCGCAGGAACCCGACGACCTTGGCGTCCACGTTGAACTGCTGGAACGTGGAGGTCAACGCCTGGATCACCCGGTCGTTGGCCGGGGTGCGCGCCGCATGCGGCTGCCCCTTGGCCAGCAGGTTCAGATCGGGCAGACGGTACGGGGCGTTCTGCGTCGTCGGGGCGCCGTCGTCGCCCGCCGCCGGCTCGTCGGCGATCTCGCCGGTCTGCGGGTCCACGGTCATCTCGCCGTCCTCCCCGATCGAGGCCCACGGGTCGGCTTCGGACAACGGACGCGTCATGTCGTCGACCGGCAGCACATGCGTGGCATCCACCGGCGCATGGTGCGGGTTCGTCATCACCGCCGTTTCGTCCGCGGCCCTGCCTGCGGACGAAACCGTGCGCGCACCGTCCGACGCGGGCGCGCCCAGCACGCGGGTCTCGGCTGCGTCCCCATGGCGACTGGCCGCATGGTCGAACGGATCGTCACCCTCATACCGTTCCAGCGTGCGATCCGTACGCTTACCCGACGCCTTGGAGAACAGCCGGGAGAACCAGCCCTTCCTGACGGATCGGGAGCCATCGGTACCGTCATCGTCGCCGTCATGCGAGGGAACCCCTTCGGCGAACGACAACGTGCCATCCCCCACACGCACCTCGTTCGGGAACTGCGGTCGCTCGTCCGCCTGCTGATTGCCGCGGACCCTGTCCATCACGGATCCAACCCGCTGCGGCACATCGGTAACATGCGTGCGGGTGATCAGCAGCAACGAGAACAGGCCCACGATCACGAACACCGCGATCGCGAACGCCTCGGACAGACCCCAAGCCAGCGGGGATCCGAGGACGAAACCGAGCAGGCCGCCGGCGCTCTGTATCGCGCCGATGTTGAATCCGGGCACGTCGGCGATCAGCGCCACGTCGATGATCGAACAGATCGACCACATCAGCAGCACCCAGCCGGCCAGCACACGCGGATTGCCCGAATCCTTGCCGGAGTTGCGCATCAGACGGACCGCCACGATCACCAGCACCACCGGCACCACCACGCTCATCACGCCGAACAGGCCCGAGGCCACGGCGTGCAGGAACACCCCCAACGGGCCGTTGACCCGGAACCATTCGGAGGCGCAGAAGCACACGGCCAGCACCAGCATGAGGAAGCACAGGCCATCACGGCGGTAAGCGGGATCGTATTCGCCGACGCCGGTCAGCGAGCGGACCGCGGAGCCCATGCCCCGGGGCACCGCCAACAGGACGCGTTTCCATACCGGCTCCGCAGGCGGCTGCGACTGGGCCGCGCGACCGTTCCGACCCTTGGCGCGCTTGGTGGTTTGAGAGGAGGAATTGGTTCGTGCCATAACGCAACAGATTGTACAACCCGGCACGGTCGCCGCCGGACGGGAACCGTCAACGCGCACCCCATCCGCGCAGATTCGCGACACACGACGCAGGACGCATGATTCCGCGCCCGCGCCGCTATCATCGGAGTATGACTCCAGCGGAACGTGCGAGCGCAGTCGCATTTGCACTGAAGAACTGCGCGTTGGATTCAATGGCGCCGAGCGACGCGACGATGCGGGTGACGGCGCGATACGAGTACGGGGATATCGACGTCTCCCGATTGCTCGACGATGCGGACGACGACCGCAGCAGCGCGGTGTTCGTGCGTACGATCGTGCTGGCCGAACGCCGTTGGCCGGCCACCACCGACCTGGACGAGTTGCGGGCCATCCACCGGGGACTCTTCGAGGGGGTGTTCAACGACGCCGGACGGCTGCGTACCCGCGACACCACACGGGAGGACACCGAGGACCGGGCGCGCGCGAAGAATCCAGAGGCGTTCTTCCCCGCCAATCTCATCGAAACCGGGGCGTTGAACATCGCCACCGAGCTGGCGGACAAACGAAACCTGCGCAACCTGGACCGCGGCGATTTCATCCGGCAGCTGGCCCATATCTACGACGAGCTGGGCTACCTGCACCCGTTCAAGGGCGGCAACGCGATGACGCTGCGCATCTTCGCCTCGCGGCTCGCGCACGATGCCGGATGGGATCTGGACTGGGGCCCGGTGGACCGCGAACTGTACCGGACGGCCAAGCACGACGCCTACCGCGGCCAGACCACGGGCTTCGAACGCATGTTCGATCTGATGGTCAGACCGGCGAACCCGACGCGCGTGTTCCTCATCGCCGGTTGGGATCAGGGCCCCGCCCACTGAATCCCCGTTCGTTCGCCGTCGTGCGACTCCGCCGCGCGTCGACGCGTGCCGGAGTCGCACGACGATGACGCTATCGCCCCTTCTTGGCAGGTATCAGCGGAGCATCAGGCGGCGATGTCGCCGAGATGGTGCTGCGTGTACGCGTCGGCCCGGGCGTCGATGGCGTCGTAGTCGCCCGCATCGGCGTGGTCAACGACGGCCATCGCGTTGGACACCAGATCCGGGTTCTGCGCGCGCAGCCAATGAATGCGCGGATCACGTCCGAACCATCCCATCTGCTTGCGGGCCAGCCGCTTGGTCTTCTGAGCGATGTCGGCGAACGCCTCGTTCTCGCTCCACAGGCCGTCCAGATAGTCGATGACCTGCTGGTAGCCGAGCGCGCGGGAGGCGGTCGCCCCCAGTCGCGGCCGCAGACGCCGCACCTCATCCACGAACCCGTCCTCGCGCATCCGTGCGGTCCGCAGGTCGATGCGCCGATCCAGCTCCTCGCGGGGCAGATCCAGGCCGATCTGCACGCTCGGAATCACATACCGGTACCGCGGCAGGCTCGCCGAGTACGGGCGGCCGGTGATCGCGATGACCTCCAGCGCGCGGATCGTGCGGCGCGGGTTGCGCGGATCCATGCGGGAGGCCGCCACCGGATCCTTGGCCCTGAGCTCCTCGAACAGGATCCCCGGCCCTTCGGTTTCGGCGCGATGCTCCAGCTGCGCCCGCACGTCGGGGTCGGTGCCGGGGAACGAGATGTCGTCGATCGCGGCGCGCGCGTACAGTCCGGAACCACCCACCAGGATCGGGCGGATGCCGCGGGATTGCAGATCGGCGATGCAATCGCGGGCCAGCGTCTGGAACCGTGCCACGCTCATCGCGTCGTCGGGGTCGACGATATCGACGAGATGGTGCGGCACCGCCGCCAGTTCCTCCGGTGAGGGCTTCGCCGTGCCGATATCCATGCCGCGGTACATCTGGTAGGCGTCCGCGTTGACGATTTCGGCCCGTTCGCCGCGTTCGGCGAGGGCCCGCGCGATGGCGATGCCCAGGCCTGTCTTGCCGGAGGCGGTGGGGCCGACGATCGAGACGACGCGGGGGCGGTCAGTGGCGCACATGGTAGGTCTGGCCGGCTTTCGGATCGGGATCGGCAATCAGATTGTGCCGGGCGGCATGGGTGACCGTGGCGGTGACGAAATCGCCGACCTCGGGCATCGGCTCGCCTTCGGGCACGCCGACATGCACCAGCACGCCCGTCCGCTCACGGCCGGTCACGCGATGCGTGGCGGCGTCCTTCTTGCCATGGGTGCCGGTGATCATCACCTCCACGTCGCGTCCCTCGAACTTGGCCATCTCCTCCTCGGTGATGCGCTCCTGCAGTGCGACCAGGCGTTCGAACCGCTCCTGCACCACGTCCTTGGGCACCTGTTCCATCGCGGCCGCGGGCGTGCCCGGGCGCGGCGAGTACTCGAACGTGAACGCCGACGAGAACCGGGCCTCCTCCACGATCCGCATCGTCTCCTCGAAGTCCTCCTCGGTCTCCCCCGGGAACCCGACGATGATGTCGGTGGAGATCTGCGCATCGGGCATCGCCTCGCGCACCTTGCGCAGGATATCCATGAACTTCGCCGTGCGGTAGGAGCGGCGCATGGCACGCAGGATGCGGTCGGAACCGGACTGCAACGGCATGTGCAGCTGGTGCATGACATTCGGGGTCTGCGCCATCGCGGCGATCACGTCGTCGGTGAACGCGGCCGGATGCGGCGAGGTGAACCGGACGCGCTCCAACCCCTCGATCGTGCCGCAGGCGCGCAGCAGCTTGGAGAACGCGTACCGGTCGCCGATGCCGTAGCCGAACGAGTTCACGTTCTGCCCCAGCAGCGTGACCTCCTTGGCGCCCTGCTCCACACAGCGGCGCACCTCGTCGAGGATGTCGCCGGGGCGGCGGTCGTGCTCCTTGCCGCGCGTCGTCGGCACGATGCAGAACGTGCAGGTGTTGTTGCACCCCACCGAGATCGACACCCAGCTCGACACCTTCGAGGCGCGCACGGCCGGCAACTGGCTCGGGAAATAGTCGAGTTTGTCGACGACCTCCACCTGCGGCTCGCCGGTGGCGCGATGCTGGTCGAGCAGACGCGGCAGCGAACCGATGTTCTTGGTGCCGAACACGGCGGCGACCCACGGGGCGCGCCGGGCGATCCGCTCACGATCCAGCTGGGCCATGCACCCGCCCACGGCGATCTGCAAACGCGGGTTGCGGCGGGTCAGTTCCGCCCATAGCCCCACCGTGCCGTACATGCGTTCCGCCGCGTTCTCGCGCACGGCGCAGGTGTTGAGCACAATCAGATCCACGTCCTTGTCGGCCACCTGCTGCTCGGTGGCCGGCACATAGCCATCCTGCTCCAGCACGCCGGCGATGCGCTCGGAATCGTGCACGTTCATCTGGCAGCCGAGTGTGTGAATGGCATACACGCCTTTGCCGCGCTCGCCGGCCGACACACGCGGGTCGGCGGCATCGGCCTGCTTCGAGGCGCGCTCCGCCTCGGTCATCATCGCTTCATCCATGAAACCCCATGCTAACCGAGAGCTCGGATTGACGGACGGGGCTATGATGGTGACCGTGATACTTGACCGACACAGCCGATTGAACTCCGCCGAACTCGAGGCGCGCCTGAAGGCGACGAACTTCGGCGACGGGCAATTCCCCGTTGACCAGATCACCGAATTCGTCAATCTCATGCAGGTCTACGAGGGGGCGATGTATGAGATCAGCACCAAGCTGGAGGTGCTCGACGAGGAGTTCCAGGTGCGGTTCTCGCACAACCCGGTGCACCACATCGAGCGCCGTCTCAAGTCGATCTCCTCGATCCTGGGCAAGCTCGAGCGCCGCGAACTGCCGAAGACGGTGGAATCCATCAAGGACAATCTCTTCGACGTGGCCGGCGTGCGCGTGATCTGCAACTACCGCGACGACGTGTACTCGGTGTCCAACTACCTGTCCGCGCAGTCGGACATCCAGGTGCTGCGTGTCAAGGACTACATCAAGAACCCCAAGCAGAACGGGTACCGCAGTCTGCACGTCATCTACGCGGTGCCGGTGTTTCTCTCGTCCGGCGCGCACTACACCCCGGTGGAGGTGCAGTTCCGCACCATCGCGATGGATTACTGGGCCAGCCTGGAACACGCGCTGCGGTATAAGACCGACCTGCCGGACGTCAAGCTGAGCGAGCATTCGCAGACGCTGCTGGACTGCGCGCGCAGCCTGCAGAACATCGAGGTGCAGATGCAGAACATCCACCGGGACATCAACGGCGCGCCGCAGGTGGACGAGGCCCCGCACTCCTGACGCCGCGGTGGCGCGACGGTGCAACGCCGCGTTATTGCACCGCGTTGCCGTACTGTGCCGATTGCCAAGATTCTGTGCCCGCAGCCGAATTCTTCACCATTCGTTCAGCATCTCCCCGTACGATGGGAGGATGCCGGCCATCCGGCCGGGTTGTTCCAAGGAGTGATGATGACTTTCGGCCAACAGCCGCAAGGCGGCAACGGCTATAACCAGCAGCCGCAGAACCAGTACCAGTACAACGCGCAGCAGCCGTACGCCTATGCGCCCAACGGCACCGCCGCCATCAACGCCCAGGCGACCTACGCCTTCGAGGAGGCGCAGCGCATCTCCGTCACGAAGGCCTATGGCGAGATGACCATCGGTCTGGTCATCACGGCCGTGGTGGCCGTGCTCGCGCAGATGAGCGGCGCCTATGCGGCGTTCCTCCAGGCCACCGGTCTGATCGGGTTCATCCTGTTCGCCGTGGTGCAGGTGGGTCTGGCCGTGTTCCTCAGCGCCCGCATCATGACGATCAAGTCGAGCACCGCCCGCGTGATGTTCTACGTGTATTCCGCGTTGATGGGCTTCACACTGAGCTCGATCTTCATGATCTACGACCTGGGCTCGATCGGTCTGGCGCTGGGCATCTGCGCGGCGTTCTTCTTCGTGCTCACGATGTTCGGCATGACCACCAAGATCAACATGCTCAAGGCCGGCCCGATCTTGTTCGCCGGCCTGGTCGTGCTCATCGTGGCCGAGCTGCTGCTGATGTTCCTGTTCCCCGGGGATACGATGCTGATGGTCGTCTCCGCGATCGGCCTGGTGCTGTTCGCCGCCATGACCGTGCATGACGCCCAGCAGACGCGCGCCATCTTCAACGAATACGCCGGCTACGGGCCGGAGATGATCAAGAAGGTCTCGATCATCTGCGCGCTGAACCTGTATCTGGATTTCGTGAACATCTTCCTGTACATCCTTCAGCTGCTGGGCAACAGGGACTGAACCCGACCAGCCATGGCGGTGACGGACGTTCGAGACGCCGCCGCAGGGGCCGCATCCATCCGGATGCGGCCCTATTCGTTTCGGTACGGCACACAGACGCTCCTCGGCGCATATAACGACGAAACGCCGACGGAACGATCGGATGACGATAATCGCCATGTCCGATACGATGACCCATGGCTGCTCCGTGGCATCGCCGCGGCACCCCCATCCATCCCCCTGTCTTCGTTCAAAGGACCGCCATGACCTCCATCCGTCGACCGCGCGCCCTGGCCTGCATAGCCCTGCTGGTGCTGTTGGGATTCTCGTTGGGATTCTCCGAATTCACCGTCATCGGCATCGAACCCGAACTCGCAGAGGCATTCGATGTGCCGCTGGCCCGTGTGGGCGAGCTCATCAGCTTCTTCTCCGTGGCCTACGCGGTGCTCACGCCGCTGCTGGCCGTATCGACCGGCAGATTCCGCCGGTTCACGCTGCTGATCGTCTACGTGGCATTGTTCTGCGTCTCCAACATCATGATGACCTTCGCGCCGACCTTCGAGGTGCTGCTGGCCGCCCGTATCCTGCTCGGCGCGGTCTCAGGCGCCCTGTTGGCCGTCGGTGTGACGTTCATCCCCGAGCTGGTGGGCGTGCACCGCATGTCGATGATGATCTCGGTGGTGTATGCGGCGTTCTCCGTGGCGATGGTGGTGGCCACGTCGGTCGGCAAGATCGTGGCCGAAGTGCTGGATTGGCATGCGGTGATGATCATCGCGTTGGTGCTGGCGCTGGCGGTCAGCGCGGCCATGCTGGCGGTGCTCCCCCGGCACGGTTCGACCGATGAACCGTCCACGGTTCGGGAACAGGCCGGACTGCTGACGGAGCCGCAGATCCTCGTCGGCATCGCGATCTTCCTGTTCGGCGTCGGCTCGGTCTACGTGTTCTACGGGTACGTCACCCCGTACCTGGAGGATGTGCTGGGCATGGATGCGGTCGGCGCGAGCATGACCCTGATGGTGTACGGCGTCATGTGCTTCATCTCCAACCTGATCTCGGGCTGGGTGGATCTCAAATACGGCATGAAGGCGCTGCTGGTCGTGTTCCCGGTCCAGGCGCTGTTCCTGGTGGCGCTGTTCCTGGTCAGCCCGGCCATGCCGTGGTCTCTGGTGCCGGTCATGCTGGTGGGCCTGTCGATGTATGTGGTCTCGGTTTCCTGCATCTCGCTGTTCATGCGCGTGGCGCGCGAACGCCATCCGAAGGCGATGGTGCTGGCCAGCTCGCTGGAGCCGATGGCGTTCAACATCGGCATCGCCTTCGGCACGGCCATCGGCGGCGCCGTGGTCTCCGGCCCGGGATTGCGGTACGTCGGGCTCGTCGGGGCGCTGTTCTCATTGGTGGCGGCCGGATTCGTGCTGCTGACGCTGCTCATCGACCGCAAGGTACGCTAAAACCGACGTTGCCGGAATACGGCTATTCCGGCAACTCGATTCATAGCTCGAAAGCATGGGAGATCATCGGCGCATCATCGTCAAACGAAATCAGATCGCTCACTTGGACCTCCACAGGTGAGGAATCCTCCAGCACGTAACCAAGTGATACGGTGCCGGTAGCGCCTGGCTGCAGTTCGGCAAGATACGAGTTCGCATCGTATCCTTCCGGAGCATCCACGTAGATGGCCGTCTCCAGTCCATGGCCGTTCTGGAAAACGCTCGTTTGCAGCACCGATGCGAACGATGCGTTGGAATCCGTCGTGTTCGTCCATTCGAGCGTCACCAACACGGTGGGATTGCCCTCATAATCGTTCCCGCTGGATACCGCGGATACCAGACGTACATGAGCGGATTGCAGATCCCCTTCCGAATCCTGAACCGGCGCAGCCTCAGTTTCTCCATCCTCAACGCCCGAGGCATCCGCGCCCTGCTCCTGCTGGGAAGAGCCGGCACCCAACGCATCGTCGATAGCATCGACCGCAGCCTGTTGCATAGCCAAAGTGATGACGATACCCAGCACCGACAACACCAACGCAACAACCGACAGCACCTTGCCATCCCGCTTGCCGCGAAATGCGGCCACGGTGCCGACAAGTGCCAACACGGCACCGACGAATCCCAACACAGCCGCGGCATTGTTGATGATTGGTATGAAGCTCAGTATCACGGCGATGATGCCGAGAATCAACCCCACAACGCCACATATCGTGGTGCCTCGATTGGCTCGTTGTCCCGATCCCACATCCGCCACGGGCTGCGGTGTTCCATGCTCATTCATGTTGTTTCCTTCTTTCTCGTCGCCTTCGGTGAAACGAATATCATGAACCCGAATAGGTACGATTGCCACGCTACGAGATAGCGCAGGAAACCGATACTGGACGAACGGTCATTTCCGTTCGCCCTTTCGGGCAGTCGGTTATGCCCCGCCGCACCATGGCGAATCAATGAGGGATGCCGATAATGGTGACTATGAGCAATTCCGATTTCCGTGACCGCAATCGCCCACAGGGCAGCCGGCCGTCCGGCGTAACGCCAGACGATGAGGTGCCGGTTCACGGTACCCGGAAAAGCAGCCTGGCGATGGTTCCCATAGCCATCTTCATGTGTCTGGTGCAAACGTCCTTCGCCGCTGCCCGCTATGGAAGTTCGGATCCGCAGTTTCTCTGGTTCATGTTCTCCACGCTTGCTGCCATTCCTTCGGGATTGCTGCTGCTCGCCAGGGACCGCCACCCCGAAGCGGTCTTCTGGGGGTCATGCGCACTGGTCATCGCCTTCCCCTTCGATTCGATGCTCGCCCTGATGGCCATGACCTCGCTGCTCGCCCGGCGATCCTCGCGCGCGGTCACGGTGCGCGCCATCGCGGCGGGCGGGGCGATCGCCCTGATCGCCCAGTTGCGCGACGCGCTCAATCCGCCCGACGCGTCGCTCTGGCACGTGTTCTTCGCCAAACCCCATACCGGCGGCAATACCGGCACTCCCATCGTGATGCTGGTCGGCGAGACCCCCATCATCATCACGGCCGCGATCGCCGCGCTCATCTCCACCGCCATCGCGGCGCTCGTCGGATTACATCTGCGTTCCAAGGCCATCGCGGCCTCGGCCGAAGCCAAGGCCGATGCCGCCGCCAATCAGGCGCACACCCTGCAGGCCAATCTGAACAACCAGCAGCTCGCCGACGCCATCGCGGCGGAGGCACACGACACCCTCGCCCATTCCCTGTCGCTCCTGGCGTTGAATGCCAGCGCGCTGCAGGCCGAATCGGACAAACTGTGCACCATGACGCAGTCGAGCGAGGACGCCGTCCGCACCCACGCCGATTCCATCGCCCAGCAGGCGCAGCAGATCCGCAGACAGGCGGCAGGCGCACTGGATGAAGCCCACACAATCATCGACATGCTCCGGCATCCCGATCAGGCGTACGTCCAGCTGGCCCCGTCCGACGACACGGCCCTCACCCGGGAATCGCTCAACGAGCTCATCACCGACGCGCGCCAGGCCGGCATGCGCGTGGATACCTGGATCGACATCCAGCAGCTCAGCGAGCTGAACGATGCCCTCGGCAAAATCGCCTACCGCACCATCCAGGAGGGATTGACCAACGCCCGCAGGCATGCGCCCGATGCGCCCGTCGCCCTTCAAGTCGATGCGCTCCCCAGCTCCGGCGTGCATATCCATATCAGCAATCCGCTAACCGCCCACGAACGCACCCGACCCGACCGGGCCGGCAGCGGACTGACCGGCATCGCCGCCCGGATCCACAGCGCCGGCGGCACCTGCGCCTACGGCGCCGACGAACGGGGCGTGTTCCATATCGACGCCCGTCTGCCCTGGATCCGCAACGGTGCCGAACAGCAGCCGAACGTTGCCGGCCTGGCCTAGGATACAACCGTGAGCGAGTTGGAAGACAGCCGTCCGATCCGTGTGAGCGTGGTGGATGACGACCCGATGATCTGTCAGGCGATGGGTCTGATTCTCAATGATTATTCCGAAGGCCGTATCACCGTCATATCCACGTCGGTCGATGGGGGCGCGGCGATCGAGCGCGCGGAACGGGAGCATCCGGACGTGGTGCTCATGGACATCGCCATGCCGGGAATCGACGGCATTGAGGCAACACAGCGGTTGCGCGCCTTACGACCCGCACCTCACGTGCTCGTCCTCACCTCGCTGAGCCCGGCCGACACGGTCGAGCGTGCGGTCGAGGCCGGCGCGGAGGGGTTCGTATCCAAGACGGACGCGCCCGATGAGATCATCCGACGCGTAATCGGCGTCTGCAAGGGCGCGCCCCAATTCAATTCGGCAAGCCAGCGGCAACTGATCGGCGGGCTCAGCCGGCAACGGCCGCAATCCCGTCGCGATGAGGCGCGGGCCCTGTTGGACACGCTGCCCGCACGCGAGCGCGAAGCCGTCATACTGGCCGCCGAGGGGTACACGAACGCGGAGATCGCCCAACGCATGTTCATCTCCGAGCGCACGGCCAAGGCGCATCTGTCCTCGGCCGCGGACAAGCTGTGCATGGGACGCGTGCAGATGGCACGGCTCGTGGAGCGCGCCGACCTTCCCGAACAACGCTGAACGGCAGGCCGTACTCCTTCAGTGGGCGGATTGCTCGTTCAGTGGGCGGGCTATGGCAAAGCCTCGGCTTGGAATGGAGCCATTTTCAGCCATATCTCAAGCCGAGGCTTCATGATAGGGCGCCCACTGAAGCGTTCATCCGCCCACTGAAGAGCATCAGTCAGCCTTGGCTCGTCGTCGCCCAGGATATCCGCCTGCTGAATGGCGGGGCCTGCGGGAATCAGGCTTGGGCGGCCTTCCAGGCGCGGTATTCGGCGGCCTTGGACTGCCAGTATTCGCGATCCCTTTCGCCGATCTCACGGATGACGCGGCACGGGTTGCCGACGGCCACCGAATGAGACGGGATGTCCTTGGTCACCACCGATCCGGCGCCGATCACCACATCATCGCCGATCGTCACGCCCGGGCAGACGATGACGTTGCCGCCGAACCAGACGTCGCTGCCGATGGTGATGGGCAGACCGCCCTCCATGGCCTCGTTGCGCACCTCGGCGTCGATCGGATGGTACGGGGTGTACAGGCCGACGCGCGGGCCGAAGAACACGTTGTCGCCGATGGTGATCGGGGCGACGTCCAGGAAGATGCAGTCCATGTTGGCGTAGAAGTTCCTGCCGATGCGCGTGTTCGAGCCGTAGTCGCAGTTGAACGGCGCCTCGATGAAGGACCCCTCCCCCAGTTCGGCGAACAGCTCGCGGAAGAGCGCCATGCGCTCGTCGAGCCTGTCATAGTCCATCGTGTTGATCGCATGCACAAGGCGGCGTTTGCGCATGTTGGCCGCGCCGAGTTCCGGGTCGGCTGCCACATACAGTTCGCCGGCGAGCATGCGTTCCTGTTCGCTGGTGTATTGCGTCATGCACACCATGCAACACCATCGCGCGATGCAACACGCCGACATAATGACAACGTTTGCATAATCTGAGCCGAGAAAATCCGAGATATGGTCGGACAAAAGCTCCGGCATCCGGCCCATAACGAGAAACGCCCGCCCCACGGGAATGGGGGCAGGCGTCCCGGTTCGCAGTGGCTTCGCGTCAGCGCTTCATCAGGTTGCGCAGCACGTACTGCAGGATGCCGCCGTTGCGGTAGTAGTCGGCCTCACCGGGCGTATCGATGCGCACGATCGCGTCGAATTCGACCACAGTGCCGTCGGTCTTGGTGGCGGTGACGTGCACGGTCTTCGGGGTCTCGCCGTCGTTCAGCGCCTCGATGCCGGCGATGTCGTAGGTCTCCGTGCCGTCCAGCCCCAGCGAGGCGTAGGATTCGCCTTCGGGGAACTGCAACGGCAGCACGCCCATGCCGATCAGGTTCGACCGGTGGATGCGTTCGAAGCTTTCGGTGATCACGGCCTTCACGCCGAGCATCATCGTGCCCTTGGCCGCCCAGTCGCGCGAGGAACCGGTGCCGTACTCCTTGCCGGCCAGCACGACCAGCGGTACGTCATGCACCTGGTAGTCGCGCGAGGCCTCGTAGATGGTCGTCGGGCGCCCGGCCAGGAAATCATAGGTGTAGCCGCCCGGTGTGACCTCCTGCCCGACCGAGGCGAGCAGCTGGTTGCGCAGACGGATGTTGCCGAATGTGCCGCGCACCATGACCTCGTGGTTGCCACGGCGGGAACCATACGAGTTGAAGTCCTTCGGCTCGACGCCGCGGTCGGTCAGGTACCGGCCGGCGGGGCTGTCGGCCTTGAACGCGCCGGCAGGCGAGATGTGGTCGGTGGTCACCGAATCGCCGAGCAGAGCCAGCACGCGGGCGCCGTGGATGTCGCGCACCGGCTCGGGGTCCGCGCCCATGCCGTCGAAGAAGGTCTGCCGGCGCACGTAGGTGGAGGCCTCGTCCCAGGCGAACAGGTCGCCCTCGGGCACGTCGAGGCCGCGCCAGCGCTCGTCGCCGTCGAACACGGAGGCGTAGTCCTTCAGGAACATCTCACGGCTGACCGTGCCGTTCACCACGGCCTCGACCTCGGCGTTGGTGGGCCAGATGTCCTTGAGGAACACGGGCCTGCCCTCCGGGTCCGTTCCCAGCGGCTCGGTGGCGAAGTCGAAGTCCATCGTGCCGGCGAGCGCGTAGGCGATGACCAGCGGCGGCGAGGCCAGGTAGTTCATCTTGACGTCCGGCGAGATGCGCCCCTCGAAGTTGCGGTTGCCCGACAGCACGGCCGTGACGGTCAGGTCGTTGGCGTTGATGGCCTCGGAGATCTCGGGCAGCAACGGCCCGGAGTTGCCGATGCAGGTGGCGCAGCCGTAGCCGACGAGCTGGTAGCCCAGGGCGTCCAGGTCGTCCTGCAGCCCCGCGGCCTTGAGGTAGTCGGTGACGACCTGGGAGCCCGGTGCCAGCGAGGTCTTGACCCACGGTTTGGGCTTGAGGCCCTTGGCCACCGCGTTGCGGGCGATCAGTCCGGCGGCGATCATCACCGAGGGGTTCGAGGTGTTCGTGCAGCTGGTGATCGAGGCGATGGCCACGGCGCCGTTCGTCAGGGCGAAGTCGCCGCGGAAGCCGGTGTGGACCGGCACCGGTTCGGTGACGGTGTCGGCGGTCTCGTACATCGGCAGCGCCGCCTCGAACGCCTGCTTGGCCGAGGACAGTTCGATGCGGTCCTGCGGGCGCTTCGGCCCGGCGATGGAGGGGACGACCGATCCGAGGTCGAGTTCGAGGTACTCGGAGTAGGTCGGCTCCACATAGCCGGGTGCGGTGGCGTCTCCCCACAGCTTGTTCGCCTTGGCATACGCCTCGACCAGGGCGACCTGCTCCTCGGAACGGCCGGTCAGGCGCAGGTAGTCAAGCGTGACGTCGTCGATCGGGAAGATACCGCAGGTCGAACCGAATTCCGGCCCCATATTGCCGATGGTGGCGCGGTTGGCCAGCGGCACGGAGGCGATGCCCTCGCCATAGAATTCCACGAACTTGCCGACGACGCCGTGCCGACGCAGCATGTCGGTGATGGTCAGCACCACATCGGTGGCCGTGACGCCCTCCGGAATCGAACCGGTGAGCTTGAAGCCGACGACGCGTGGCACCAGCATGGAGATCGGCTGGCCGAGCATGGCGGCCTCCGCCTCGATGCCGCCGACGCCCCAGCCGAGCACGCCCAGACCGTTGACCGTGGTGGTGTGCGAGTCGGTGCCGACGCAGGAATCGAGATAGGCCAGCTCACGGCCGCCGGGGGCCGCCGCGGCCTGGCGCATGATGACCTGCGCCAGGTATTCGATGTTGACCTGGTGGATGATGCCGGTGCCCGGCGGCACCACGCGGAAGTTCCTGAAGGCCTGCTGTCCCCAGCGCAGGAATTGGTAGCGCTCACGATTGCGCCGGTATTCGATGTCCATGTTGCGTTCGATGGCATCAGCCACGCCGTAGTTGTCGATCTGCACCGAATGGTCGATGACCATGTCGGACTGCACCTGCGGGTTGATGACCTGCGGGTCGCCGCCCAAGGCCTTGACCGCGTCGCGCATCGTGGCCAGGTCGACCACGCAGGGCACGCCGGTGAAGTCCTGCATGACCACGCGGCTGGGCGTGAACTGGATCTCATGGCTGGGCTCGGCATCCGGATCCCAGTCGAGCAGCGCCCGGACATGGTCGTCGGTGATGTTCGCGCCGTCGATATTGCGGACCAGGTTCTCGACCAATACCTTCAGCGAGTACGGCAGATGGTCGATGCCGTCCAGATCGTCGATGCGGTAGTAGTCGTATTCCTTGCCCGCCACGTTCAACGTGGACAGTTGGCTGTCGCGCAGTGCCATGAATCCCTCCGAGCGTCAGGGGCGAGACGCGGACCTGATGCGGAACGCCTCGCCATCGATACACCGCATCCCACGGTACCGTGTCCATGTCCCGGCTCTGGCGTGTCGGCTTGTCATGTGAGACAATCCGGCGTCTGTTCCTCAGCGTTCGGCATGGCGATGCTCCACGATCCGCCACACCTTGGGTACGGCGAACAGGCAGAGCGCGAAGATGACCGCGGCCATGGCCAGCGCCACCAGCGTGGCGACCAGCGTTCGGCCGGTCGGCAGCTGCAATGCGAAGAACGAGGCGACGAACGGGATGCACGCGCCGATCACGCCGGCCGCCGCGAAGCAGGCCACCAGGATCCCCCGCCAGGAACGCAACGGCTTGGCCACGCGCGCCAGCATGAACACGCCCATGACGAACAGGATGATCGCGCAGGTGGCGCGCAGCGAGACCAGATCCGCGTCCGACCCGGACACGTCCCATCCCATGATGCCCGGCAGCACCCAGGCGGCCAGCAGCACCGACAGCGCCGTGGCCAGACCACCGGGGAGCGCGAAATGCACCACACGCTTGAGGAACCCGGGGATATAGCGTCTGGTGTTCGGGGCCAGCGCCAGGATGAACGCGGGCGCGCCGATGGTCAGCGCACCAATGTAGGTGATATGCCGCGGCAGGTACGGATACGGGATCTGCGTGAGGACCACGCCGAGCGAGATCAGCGCCGAGTATACGGTCTTGACCAGGAACAGGCTGGCCACGCGCTCCATGTTGGCCATCACCTGGCGGCCTCGCGCCACCACGTCGGGCAGATGGGAGAACTTCGAATCGACCAGCACCACCTGCGCCACGGCCTTGGTGGCCGGGGCGGCGTTGCCCATCGCGATGCCCAGATCGGCCTCCTTGATGGCGAGCGCATCGTTGACGCCGTCGCCGGTCATCGCCACCACATGGTCGCCGGCGTGCAGCGCCTGCACGATGGCCTTCTTCTGATCGGGCAGCACGCGTCCGAGCACGTCCACATGCTCCAGCACGCGGGCCATCTCATCGATGTCCTCGGGCAGCTCGCGGGCGTCCATCGCCACGGGTCGGCGGTCCCCGGTCAGGCGCACCTTGGCGGCGATCGCCCCGACCGTGGCGGGGTTGTCTCCCGAGATGACGCGGCAGCGCACGCCCTGGTCACGGAACCAGGCCAGCGTCTGCTCGGCATCGGCGCGGATGCGTTCCGAGCAGATCACCAACGCCACCGGCCGGGCCTCCGGAATCAGCCGCGGCTCGTCCGCCAGCGAAGGCTGCTCGGACCCATCGGCCCGCATCGTCGGCTCCATGCGGTCGGCGGGAAGATGCGCCACCAGCAGGACACGGTCGCCGTCGGCGGCGTAGGCGTTGGCCTGGCTCAGGACATCGGCGTGGTCGCCGTCCAACGCCGCCAGGATGACCTCCGGCGCGCCCATGTACCACAGCCCTCCGGGCACGGCGAACGACGACGGCTGGCCCGCCTCGCTCGCGGCCGCGCCGACCAGCCCGTACCCCTGCTCGGGGTAGGCGACGGCACTCCATTTGCGGGCCGAGGAGAACGGGACGCGCGTCTCGATGCCGGCGGGCACGTATCCCCGCTCCCCCAACGCCTCAAGGATCGCCCGGCCGGTGCCGTTGGGCTGCTCCTCGTAGGCCAGGTCGTACAACGCCTGCAATACGCTGTCCTCCTGCGGATGTCCGGAGGCCTTATCCGGGCCCGCGGCCGCCACATCGGCATCCAGCATGACCAGACGGTTGAACGCGATGCCGCCGTCGGTGATGGTACCGGTCTTGTCCAGGTTCAGGCTGTCCACGCGGGCGAGCGTCTCCACCGATTCGAGTTCCTGCACCAGCGTGTTCTTGCGCGCCAGGCGGATTGCGGCGAGCGCGAAGTTCAGCGAGGTGAGCAGCACCAGGCCTTCGGGGATCATGCCCACCACACCCGCCACGGCCGAGACGACGGCCTGGCGCCATTCGCCGGTGGCGATGGCCACGCCCCATCCGCCGACGGTGTTGATCTGCGACCAGACGAGCAGCGCGCACAGGGGCACGACTAGGAAGGTCATGAATTTCAGGATGGTGTTGATGCCCTTGTTCAGGTCGGAGACGGTTTTCTTGTAGACCTTGGCCTGGGCGGTCAGCGTGGCCGCGTAGCTGTGTTCGCCCACGGCGTTGACGCGGACGAGCGCCATGCCGGACACCGCGGTGGATCCCGAGTAGATCTGGTCCCCTTCGGTTTTGCGGACCGTGCGCGATTCGCCGGTCAGCATCGACTCGTCGAGCTCCAGCCCCCAGCTTTCGATGATCTGCGCGTCGGCCGGCACTTGCTCGCCGGAACGGATCCACATGACGTCGTCGAGCACGATCCGGTCGTGCGGCACCTCGACGTCCCGGCCCTCGCGGCGCACCAGGAAGTCCGACGCCACCAGGATCGAGAGCTTGTCCAGGGTGCGCTTGGCGCGCAGCTCGGTGACGATGCCGATGCCGGTGTTGATGATGATGACGAAGCCGAACACCGCGTCACGCCAGGACCCGGTAATCAGCACCAGCACCATGGCCGCCAGGATGATGCCGTTGAACAGGGTGAAGACGTTGGCCCGGATGATCTCCGCCAACGAACGCGACGTGGAATCCTTGACCTTGTTGGTCCGCCCGGATTCCGCACGGGCCTCGACCTCGGCACGGCTCAGGCCGCGCTCGGCGGTGGCGGGCATGGAGGGGGCGTCATTGGGTGTGCTCATGTCATCCTTTGCGTTTCGTGCGTACAACGGTCACTATCCATTATTGGCCGCAGCCGTCCGGCGATGGTACATATCTACCCTGATTCTTCCCTGAGCGTCCCGCGGCCGCCATCGTCCGCGGGGGTGATGTCCCGCTGCGTCAGTCGGCGGCCGACGTGCTGACCATCATGGTCTTCTCGTGCGGCAGGTCGTCGATGACGGTCATCACCGCGTCGTCGATCGGCGTGGCGTCCATCGCGCGGTCATTGACGGTCAGCGCCGCCGCATACAGCGTGTCGTCAGGCAGCTCCCCCACCGGGTTGAGCAGCGCCACCGGTATGCCCGCCCCACGGGCGTCGCCGAGCGCGTCGTCCCAGCCGCCGGCCGTGTCGTCGGTGATGTCGGGGCGGCTGACGACGATGATCGCCACCTGCCGTTCGGCCATATCCCTGATGCCCTGCTGCGCCGTGCCCTGCGCGTCGTCGACCCCGTCCGTGGACAGGTAGGAGGTCCGCAATCCGGAGGCATCGAACGCCTGCAGCACGATCCGGTCGAAATCCGGCTGGTCGGATCCGATGAAGCCGATGACCACGTCACCCCGGTCCAGTCCGTCGAACGCCACGTCGGGCTCCTGCTCCTGGGTGTCCCCGACGGCCTTGCCGGGCGGCGTGCAGGCGGGCAGCGCCAACGCCAGCGCGGCGGTGGCGGTCACGCCCATGATGCGGCGAAACAGGTGTGTCATGGCTCCGTCCTCGGGTTATTCGGCACGTCGGAACAGGGCGACCGTCTCGACGTGATGGGTCATCGGGTAGATGTCGAAGGCGCGGATATCGGCCAGCTCGTATCCCAGGCCGGTCAATGTGCCGGTGTCGCGGGCCAGGCTCGTCGGGTCGCAGGCGATGTAGACGATGCCCCTCGGCCCGGCCGCGGCGATCTGGCGGCATGCCTTGGCCCGCGCGCCGGCCCGGGGCGGGTCGAGGACCACCACATCGGGGTGCGACAGGTCGTGCGGCACACGGTTCAGGACCGTGGAGACGTCGCCGCACCGCGCATCGACGGCGGTGATGCCCACGCGGCGCAGGTTGCGCTGCGCGTTGCGCACCGGGGTCCTGCCGCCCTCGACGCTGAGCATGCGCGTGCGATCGGCCGCCAGCGTGGCCAGCGGCAGCGTGAACAGGCCGGAGCCGGAATACAGGTCCCAGAGTGTGGCGGCGTTCGCGCCGTCGAGCACGCCGCGCACCAGCGTCAGCACATGGTCGGCCAGCGCGATTGGCGCCTGGCGGTGCATCTGCCAGAAGCCCGCGGCGTCCACCGTATATCGGAACTCATGCCCGTCGACAGCCACCGTCTCCTCAAGCTCCCGCGAGCCCTCGCGCAGCTCGCCGTCGACGAGGACGGCATGGTTGGCCCCGCCGTCCGGCGACGCCGCCCCCGCCGCAGGACGCGGTTCGGGCACGGCGATGCGGATCTGCGAGCCGGGTTCGAAGCCGCCGTCCCAGACGTGGCATTCGTCGGCGACGTCGAGCAGCGCGCGGCTGGCCAACGGCATCGTGTCGATTGGCACGCGGACGTGGGTGCCGCGGCGGCGCATCGAGGGACGGCCCTGGTCGTCGGCGATCATCTCGATGCGGGTGCGCCAGTTGAGGCCTCTGGTCTCCAGGTCGCACGCCATGCGTTCGATCGGCACGTCCTCAAGCTCGATATGCCCCAGACGGCTCATCTGCTCGCCGATGGTGATGGCCTTCCACCGCAGCTGCCCTTCAAGGCTCACATGCACCAGGTCGGCGCCGCCGACGCCGCCTCCCATGGCCAACGGCCCGGCGAGCGGCCAGGGCGGGGTGACGCGGTCCTCGCTCGGCTCAACGACCTCGACGACCTCGCCGGTCCAATACCGGTCGTCGCGGTCGTGCGGTTCGTCGAGCACCACGCGCACGAGTTCGCCGGGCAGGGCGAACCGGACGAATACCACGCGTCCGTCGAGATGACCGACGCACCGGCCCTGATCGGCGTACCGTTCGATGCGAATCGTTGCTTCCATGCAGCTTGCTCCTTGACGCCCGATACGGGCCTTGTTTGCGGCCTTGCGACCTGTATGACTGGTTCGCGTCCGGTCCGGCATCCCCCGCCGGTGACGGGCCTAGGCGTCCGGCCGTTGCGGTTCCTGTTCGCCGGGCCGCTCCTCCGCAGCGGCGTGCAGCGCCTTGTGGTGATGCATCGGAGTGGCGATGATCAGATAGGAGATCCATATCATCAACGCCCAGAACGGGATGCCCATCAGCAGGCGCGCCGTGCCCAGCCAGCCGACCTGGTCGGTCAGGTACAGCGGCACCTGCACCAGCAGACGCATCGAGAACACGCCGATCCACAGCGCGGTGATGATCGTGTACGCGCGCTTGAGCGGCTTGTCCTGCATCCAGTCGTCCAGCCAGGCCCTGAGATGCTCGGTGGGCAGCGTGCGGATGAACTCGACCGCCAGACCGAGCGCGGGGACGCGGACGATCAGCGAGATCGACAACAGGACGATGTAGAACGCGTTCGTCAGGAATCCGAACATGTAGTAGTTGCGCGCCTCGTGGCTCTGCCACGCCCAGACCAGGCAGATGCCGACCGCCAGCAGCCCGCTGGCGGCACCCACGGCCGATTGGCGTTGGATCAGGCGGACGATGACCTGCAGCACCGCCAGCATGGCCGAGACGATAACCGTCAGTTCCAGGTTGCTGGTGATGACGAACAGCGCCACGAACACCACCCCGGGCAGCATCGATTCGACGACGCCGCGCGGCCCGCCGATCGCGTCGATGACGGAGAAATCCTCATCCTCGCCGGCGCTGGCCAGCGAGGCCAGCCCGGTGCGTTTCCTTGGTTCTGTCATGCGGGTATCCCGATTTCCTGGCTTTCCGCAGTCGGTCGGTACGTTCAGCGGACTTCGGAGAACATCGGACCGCGCGAGAGCGTGGTCTCGACCTGCACCTGCTGGTCGGAATCGAATGGGCCCTTGGGCTTGCCCGGCACGTCGCGCTTGCCGTTGTCCTCGGCGTCCGCGGCGGCCTGCTCGGCGGCACGGCGCTGCTTCGGGGTCACCGGCGGGTGCATCGGGATCAGATCGCGGGGGGCAAGCGGCTCATCGCCGCGTTCGACGACGATGTCGGCGAAGAACTTGTTCAGCGCGTCGGTCTCGGGTCCTTCGGCCACCGCGGCGCGACCGGAGAACACGCCGCGCAGCATCCAACGGGGTCCGTCGATGCCGACCACACGGGTCATCACGGTGCGGCCGCCCTTGATTGTGACCGGCAGCATGACCTCGGTACCGAACACGCCGGCCTTCTGCGTCGCCTTGTCGTTGGCGGCGAGCAGATCGGCGCGCATATCATCCCACAGACCCATCGTCTTCGGGGCGGCGAACGCCTCGATCTCCAGGCTGGAGGCGCCGAAGGTGATGGTGGCGCCCAGCACCTGGCCGGTCTTGCGGTTCGCCTTGATGCGCAGCTGGATGCCCAGCAGGAACGGCAGGTAGTACGATCCCATGTCCAGGTATTCGTCGTAGTCGGGCACGTTCTCGTCGTTGACGTCCCACGGGCCGTACTGCTCGCCGCGGCCGACGTACGTGTCCGCGGCGGCCGGCGGGAACGCCAGGGTCTCCTGCTCTAGGTCGTCGGAGGCCTCCGCAGCCGCATCCTCGACGGCGTCCTCGGTCCTCTCGACGTCCTCGGCCTCCCGGGCCTCCTTGGCTTCACGCTTCTTCCTGCCGAATCCGAACAGTCCCATAATGCTCCTTTGGTAGTGGCTCGTACACGGGTGCAACCGTCCTATAGCCTAGCACCCGGGCGGCATCCGAACCTGAATGGCCGCTGGGGATGCCTCACACGTCGTACGTGATCGTCAGCGGCGCGTGGTCGGACCAGCGTGCGTCATAGCTGGGGGCTTTGTCGATGACGAATCCGCACGCGGTTTGCGCGAGTTCCGGCGTGGCGAACTGATAGTCGAGCCGCCAGCCGACGTTGTTGTCGAAGGCGCGCCCGCGTTGGCTCCACCAGGTGTACGGCCCCTGGATGTCGCCGGCCAGATCGCGCATGACGTCCACGAACTCGTATTCGCCCAGCCAGCGGTCCACGTAGGCGCGCTCCTCGGGCAGGAACCCCGCATGCTTCTCGTTGGCCTTGGCGTTCTTGATGTCCAACGGCGTGTGCGCGATGTTGAAATCGCCGCACAGCACGGCCTGGCGCCCGCCGGAGGCCGCCTCGTCGCGCAGCTGACCGAGCCGGATCAGCATGGTGTCCAGGAAGCGGTACTTCTGCGTCATCTTGATCTCGTCGTCGCTGTTGCCGGCATGCACGTACACGCAGGCCACAGTGATCACGTACCCCTGCGGCGTGCGGACGTCAGCCTCGATCCACCGGCCCGAGTCCACGTCCTCGTCCAGACCCGGCAGCCCGTACCGGCGGTCGATGACCGGCAGGTCACTCAGCAGGCCCACGCCGGCGCGTCCCTTGACGCGGCAGACCTCGTTCATCGCCGACAACTCCCCCCTGTCGCCGATCTTGCCCGCGGTGGCGTATTCAGCGCCGAATTCGGCGAAGATCGGATCGATCTCCTCCTGCGGGGCGCGCACCTCCTGCATGCACCACACATCCGGCGTGTTCGCGCCGGCCCATGCCGCGATGCCCTTGCGCCGCGCCGCGCGGATGCCGTTGACATTCGAAGTCGTGATCGTAATCGTCATACCCCGAACCTTAGCACCTGCACCGCCGTACGCCCCTCCTACTGTGACCCTGCGACATCGTGACTGTGTAACATCACCTCAAAACGGCGTTATTTCAACGTTTTGGAGACTTATCACACAGTCACGATGTCGCAACGTCACGACACCACAATTCCGGGGATATCGAGGAACCGGGATACGAAAAGGGCGGCCCGCCCCGGACATGGGAGCGGGCCGCCCTGAAACGGTGACGGTACCGGCGCGGGCTCAGTCGAGGCCGAGCTGGAGCTTGCCGCCGGGGATGGCGTCGAGCAGGTCACGCGTGTACTGCTGCTGCGGGTGGTCGAAGACCTCGTCGGTGGTCGCGTGCTCGACCAGCTTGCCGTGCTGCATGACCACCACCTCGTCGGCGATCTGGCGGACGACGGCCAGATCGTGGGTGATGAACAGGTAGCTCAGGCCGCGTTCGGCCTGCAGGTCGTTGAGCAGACGCAGCACCTGGTCCTGCACCAGCACGTCGAGGGCGGAGACCGCCTCGTCGCACACGATGACGTCGGGGTTCAGCGCCATGGCGCGCGCGATGGCGATGCGCTGGCGCTGGCCGCCGGACAGCTCGTTCGGGTAGCGGCCCATGGTGGACTCGGGCAGCTCGACCATGTCGAGCAGTTCGCGCACGCGCTTCTCACGGCTCTTCTTGTCGCCGATCTTGTGGATGCGCAGCGGCTCCTCGATCGAGCGGTAGATCGAGTACATCGGGTCGAGCGAACCGTACGGGTTCTGGAAGACCGGCTGCACGTGGCGGCGGAAGTCGAGCAGTTCGGCGCCCTTGAAGGTGGAGATGTCCTTGCCTTCGTAGGTCACGGTGCCGTCGGTCGGCTCAAGCAGCTTCAGCACCATGTTCGCCACGGTGGATTTGCCGGAGCCCGACTCGCCCACGATGGCCAGCGTGGTGCCGCGCTTGACCGAGAACGAGACGTCGTCCACGGCCTTGAACATCTCCTGACGGCGCGGGAGCTTGAACTCCTTGGTCAGGTGGTCCACGGTGATGATGTGCTCGCTCTTCTCCAGGGTCTCCTCACCCTTGACGTGGTGCTCCATCAGGGCGGTAGCGTCCTGGCCGCGCTCCTTGGCGGAGATGATGCGCTGCGAGGCCAGCGACGGGGCCGCAGCCACCAGACGCTTGGTGTACGGGTGCTGCGGGTGCTGCAGAACCTCCAGCGACGGGCCGGACTCCACGACCTGGCCCTTGTACATCACCACGATGTGCTGGGCGCGCTCGGCGGCCAGACCCAGGTCGTGGGTGATGAACAGCACGGCGGTGCCCAGCGAATCGGTGAGCATGCGCAGGTGGTCGAGAATCTTCTTCTGCACGGTCACGTCGAGCGCGGAGGTCGGCTCGTCGGCGATCAGCAGGTCCGGGCGGGAGGCCAGGCCGATGGCGATCAGCGCGCGCTGGCGCATGCCGCCGGAGAACTCGTGTGGGAACTGACGTGCGCGGGTGGCCGCGTCGGGCAGGCCCGCCTCGGACAGCAGGCCGGCGATGCGGTCGTTCATCGTGGAGCCGATGACGTACTGTTTGGCGATGCTCCAGGCCTCGTCATGGTCCACACCGGCCTTGATGAGGTCCTCGGCCACGCGCCAGCGGGTTTCGGAGCCCGGCACCCATTCGGAGCGGAAGTGCTCCATGCAGCCCTCGACGTCCGCGTTGCCGGCCTTCTCGACGGCGGCCTTGGCGGCATCCATCAGGGCGGGCAGTTCCTTGGAGCCCAGGAAGGTCTCGTCGTCCTTGCCCTTCAGGTCCACGTCCTCGGCCACCAGCGCCTCGGCCAGCGCGGAACGCTTCTCGTGCGCGATGTCCATGTTGTTGGCGGTCAGCGCCTCCTTGACCTGGGAGCCGATGCGCCACACCGGGTTGAGGTTGCTCATCGGGTCCTGCGGGACCAGGCCCATGCGGGAGCCGCGGATCTTCTCATACTGCTTGCGGTTGAGTTTGCTCAACTCCTCGCCGCCGAGCTTGATCGAACCGCCGGTGACCTTGCCGGTGCCGGGCAACAGGCCGAGCACGGCCATGGCCGAGGTGGACTTGCCCGAGCCGGACTCGCCCACGATGGCCACCCACTGGCCCGGATAGACGGTGAAGGATGCGTCACGCACAGCGTGCACCGTATGGCCCTTGTCCGACGTGAAGTCGACCTGCAGGTCCTTGACCTCGAGCAGCGGGCCGTTCGTTTCCTGATACTTTCGAATGGCGTCGATCTGAGACGTGCCAATAGTGTTTTCGTTGCTCATCATGCCTCCACTCACGCCGTGCGGCTCTTGGGATCAAGGGCGTCCTTCACCGCGTCGCCCAACATGATGAACGCGAGCACGGTAACCGCCAGCGCCGCCGACGGATAGAACAGCACCTCCGGATTGGTCCGCAGCAGGGACTGCGCGGTCGAGATGTCGCCACCCCAGCTGACCACGCTCGACGGCAGACCGATGCCGAGGAAGCTCAACGTGGCCTCGGAGACGATGTAGGAGCCGAGGGACGTGGTCGCGATGACGATGACCGGTGCCAGCGAGTTCGGGATCACATGGCGGAACAGGTTGCGCATCGGCGTGGAGCCCAGCGCGGTCGAGGCGGTGTTGAACTCCAGGTTCTTGGCCTCCAGCACGGCGCTTCGGGCGATTCGGGCGATCGAGACCCAGCCGAAGAGCGCCAGCACGAGCACGACCTTCCAGATCGAGGTGGATGTACGGAACATCTGGAGCACGACGATGGCGCCGAGCAGCATCGGAATCGCATAGAAGATATCGGTGATACGGCTCAGGATCGCGTCGACCCAGCCGCCGAAGAAACCGGCGATGGCACCGATAAGACCGCCGACCAGCGCGACGATCAGCGTGGTCAGGATGCCGACCGAAATCGAGGTGCGGGCACCGTAGATGACGCGGGAGTACACGTCGCAGCCCTGCTTGTCGAAGCCGAGCGGGTGTCCGGCAGACGGGCCGGCCAGCGAGTTGTCCAGCGTGCAGTACTTCGGGTCGTTGCTGGTGAACAGCTGCGGGAACAACGCCACCACGACGATGAAGACGATCAGGATCGCGGAGATGATGAACAGCGGGTTCTTACGCAGCGTGTGCCAGGCGTCGGCCCACATGCTGGTCGGCGGCGCCGACTCGTCGATCGAGTCGACGGCGCGCAGCGGGGTCTCCTCCTCGGGGGCCACATAGCGCTCCTGACCGGGCAGGGCATCAATGAAGAAGTTCTCGGCATCCGAGGACAGTGTGTTCATAGTATTGGCCATGGTCTTCCTCTCACGCGTAACGGATACGCGGATCGAGCACCGCGTACAGCATGTCGACGACAAGGTTGCAGATGACGAAGATCATGACCATGATCGTCACGATCGAGACGACCAGCGTGCCCTCACCGCGCAGGATGCCCTGGTACAGCGTGTTACCGACACCCTGGATGTTGAAGATACGTTCGGTGATCATCGCGCCGCCCATCAGCGCGCCGATGTCGGATCCCAGATAGGTGACGACCGGAATCAGGGAGTTGCGCAGGATATGGCGCAGGGTGACCTGACCGTTGGTCATGCCCTTGGCTCGCGCGGTGCGCACATAGTCCTCGGACTTGTTCGATGAGATCTCGGTGCGGGACAGTCGGATGATGTATGCCATCGACACGCTGCCGAGCACCATGGCGGGCATCAGCAGGTCGAGGAATCCTGGGTTGGCGCCGGCGGTCACCGGCAAGATGCGCCACTCCACGCCCAGGAAGTACTGCATGACGAAGCCTGTAACGAAGGTCGGGACCGAGATGAGCAGCAGCGAGACGATCAGGATGACCGAGTCGTACCACTTGCCCTTCTTCAGGCCGGAAATGATGCCGAAGACCACGCCGAAGATCGCCTCGAAGCAGAACGCCATGATGGCCAGCTTGATGGTGACGGGGAAGGCTCGACCGATCACATCGATGACCTCCTGTCCGGCGAAGGTCTTGCCGAAGTCCAGCGTCAGCGCATTCTTGAGGAACAGCAGGTACTGGACGACGAACGGCTTGTCAAGATTGTATTCCGCCCGGATCTGCGCGGCTACGGCCTCATTGACGGGCTTGTCTCCGAACATGGCCTTGACCGGATCACCCGGCAACGCGAACACCAGAGCGTAGATCAACAATGTCGTGCCGAGTACCACGGGGATCATCTGCAGAATGCGCCGCAGAAGATATTTACCCATCGGCTTCTCCTTTTGTTTCTATTGTCAGTTTCCCCGAAGCAGGCATGCGGAAGACGCCCTTCCGAGGCATATATGTTCAGTAGTGTATCAGCACGTGTGTAAAGACTGTGTCCATTATGCATCAGCCGGGGCTCAAACCCCTATATGCCAAGAAGGGAAAGGCGGATGAATCCGTCTTTCCCTTCCTGTGCTATGACCGGATGCTTACCGTGTCAGACTCACTTGGTGAGCTCCTTGGTGAGCTCCTCATACACCGGCACGTTCTTCCAGTTGAGCACGAAGCCCTTCACGCCCAGAGCGGCGGCACCGGAGGCGTTGGAGTAGTACATCGGCACGGCCGGCATGTCCTGGAACAGGATCCCCTCGGCCTGCTGGTACAGCTTGTTGGCCTCGTCGGTGTCCGGGGTGGCGGCGGCCTGAGTGATCAGCGCGTCGAACTCCGGGTTGGAGTAGTCGCCGTCGTTGGAGCCCTGGCCGTAGGCGGCATCCGTGGTGTACAGCGGCTGCAGGTAGTTCTCGATCGACGGGTAGTCGGGCTGCCAGCCGGTACGGAACGCGTTCTTCATCGTGCGGTTGGACACGGCGTCACGGAACTCGGAGAACGTCGGCATCGGGTTGGTGGTGGCCTGGATACCCAGAGCGTTGGAGATCGAGTTGGTCATGGCGTCATAGACGTCCTTGCCGCCCGAATCGGAGTTGTAGGCCATCACGAACTGGTCGTCGTCGCCCCACGGGTTGATCTCGTTGGCCTGCTCCCACAGCTTCTTGGCCTCCTCCGGGTTGTAGCTCAGCGCCTCGTTGCCCGGGATGGAGTCCGAGTAGCCCGGGATGACCGGGGCCGACCACTCGACGGCCGGGGTGCCGATGCCGTTGAGAACCTTGTCCACGATGGACTGGCGGTCAATGGCCATGGAGATGGCCTTGCGGCGCAGACGGCCCTCGTCGTCGAGCTTGAAGTGCTCCATATCGGACGGGAAGGTGAAGGACTGGAACACGGAGCCGGCCTCATTGTAGGGCTGGACGTTCTCGTCGGTCTCGAACGTGGCCTGGGCGGAGGTCGGGATGGTTTGCATCGCATCCAGGTTGCCGGCCGACAGATCGGCGTAGGCGGCTTCCGGATCGGTGTAGACCACGAAGTTCAGACCATCGTTCTGGGCCGGGGCAACACCCTTGTAATCGGGGTTCTTGACCATCTTGATGTTCTGGTTGTGGTTCCATTCCTCGAACTTGTACTGGCCGTTGCCGACCGGGCTCTCGCCGAAGGCCTCCGGATCGTCGTAGAACGACTCCGGCAGCGGGGCGTAGGCGGTGTAGCCGACGCGGATCGGGAAGGTCGAGTTCGGGCCGGTGAGCTTGACGGTGAAGGTGGTGTCGTCGACCACGGTCAGGCCGGACAGCTGGGCGTTCGGATCACCGTTGGGATCCTGCAGGTCCTCATAGCCCTCGATGACCGAGAAGAAGGAGGCGTTCACCATGCCGTTGGCGGCGTTGGCGGAGTAGCTCCAAGCCTTGGTGAAGGACTCGGAGGTCACCGGGGTGCCGTCGGTGAAGGTCCAGCCGTCGTTCAGCGTGATGGTGTACTCGGAGCTGTCCTCGTTGGCCACGATCTCCTTGGCGACCTCGTTCTGGGCGTTGCCCTCGTTGTCGAAGGTGACGAGCTTGGCGAACAGCATGTCGATCGGATTGCCGCCGCAGGTCTCGTTGGTGTTGGCGGGGATCAGCGGGTGCTGCGGCTCGCAGCCGTACACGTTCATGATCATCTCGCCGTCGGCGGCGTCACCGTTGCCGCCCTGGCCGCCGCAGCCGCCCAGCGCAAGCGCCAGCGAGCAGGCCGCAGCCGCGAAAGCAATGGCTTTCTTCTGCATAAAGGTTTCTCCTATTCTTGACAGGCGGGGCCAGGGGCCCCGTTCACGCAAAAAGGGTTGAGACCGTTGTGCGGCCATCCAACCCCTTTGCTGATCATGCATCATTCTCCCCCACGTTTCCGACAAGCCACAACCGCCGTCGCACATTGTGGACACAACCGGTCCTACCCTGGGGCCATGATGTGTCCGGCACCTTGGAATCCCTGACTTCCGCCGGGACTTGACGCCCCTGACGGACCGCGGTGAATTTCCTCTGAGTTCACCGAATGGATGCCGCAATGTTACAAATATGTTACCTGGACGTGTTGTTTATGTGCATATCCTGCATCAGGCGCGGGGGAAGGCCTGGGCGTAACGCCGCTTGAGCTGCTCCATCGACACATGCGTGTACCGCTGCGTGGTCTTCAGCGAGGAGTGCCCCAGCATCTCCTGCACCTCACGCAGATCCGCCCCGCCGTCCAGCAGATGCGTGGCGGCGCTGTGGCGCAGCGCGTGCGGGCTGATGTCGGGCACGCCGGCGGCCTGCGCCCGCTCATGCACCACCCGGCGCACCGTGCGCGGATCGATCCGTCCTCCCCTGACCCCGAGGAACAGCGCATCGCCGGACCTCTCCCGCGCCAGCGCGGGACGGCCCTGCCCCAGCCATCGTTCCAACGCCCGACCCGCCGGCACGCCGAACGGCACGACCCGCTGCTTGTTGCCCTTGCCGGTCACGCGCACCGTGCGGTTGTCGAATCCGACATCGCCGATATCCAATCCGACCAGCTCCGCCACACGCACGCCCGTGGCGTACAGCAGCTCCAGCATCGCGGCGTCACGCAGTCTGACGGCATGACCCGACCCGTCACCGTCATCGTCATCGTCGCGGTTCGAATCATCCGCCGCCTCGTCGTCGCAACGTCGCTCCGTATCATCGAGCAGACGTCCGGCCTGGACGGCGTTCAACACATCCGGCAACGTATCCGGGATCTTCGGGGTCATCAGCATGGCGGACGGATCCGAGGGGATCCTGCCATGTTCGCACGCCCAGCCGAAGAAGCCGCGTACCGACACCGTCGCGCGGGCCATGCTCGACCGCGCATGCGTGCGCGACGCCGACGCCAGGCAGGAGCGCAGATCCCCGATCGTGACCTCCCCCAGGTCGCGCACCCCCCGCAGCTCCAAGGCCTGCAGGCATTCGCGCACGTCACGCCCGTAGGCGCGGCGGGTGTTCTCGCTCAACCCGCGATTCGCCTTGAGATAGCCGAGATAATCGGCGAGCGCATCCTCGAACCGTGACTCCATGCCTCCTATATATCACAGTCCGCCGCATCCGTCGTGAAACGCGTTCGCCCCCACGGCCAGGCACCGCGTATCATGGCGTTCCGGAACCATACGCCATCTCTGAGATGAAGGAGGAACATCCATGCCCCAGACCACTTCCACGCCGCACGTGGTCCGCGAATTCGCCGGATCCGAGGACGGCATCCTGCTGGTCATCCACGCCGGTGCCGGCAACCGCGGCAAGCACGATTCCCCGGAGCGCCGGGCCCAGGCGGAGCAGGACCTGCGCCGCGCCCTCGAAGCCGGATATACGCTGCTCGAGCAAGGTGCGCCGGCGCAGGATGCGGTCTGCGCCGCCATCCGCGTCATGGAGGATGCCCCCGAGTTCAACGCCGGACGCGGCGCGGCCCTGACCAGCACGGGTCTGGCGCAGATGGATGCCTGTCTGATGACCGACGATGGCGAAGTCGGCGCCGTCGCCGGTGTGACGACCGCGCGCAATCCGATCGACGCGGCACGCGCCGTCAAGGAGCAGACCAAGCATGTGCTGTTCGCCGTTCCCGACACCGCACAGTTGGAATCGTGGGGCGTCGCGACCTGCGAACCGGACTACTTCATCACCCCGGACCGTCAGCGCTCCCTGGCCGAGGCCCAGGCCGACGGCGACGAGTGGGAGAAGCACGGCACGATCGGCGCCGTCGCCCGTGATGCCGAGGGCCGCATCGCCGCGGCCACCTCGACGGGCGGCATCACCAACCAGCTGCCCGGCCGCGTGGGCGATACGCCGCTGCCGGGTTGCGGCACCTACGCGAACGGCGAATCCGCGGCCGTCTCGTGCACCGGCATCGGCGAGGCGTTCATCAAGGCGACCGCGGCCCGACAGGTCGCCGACCGCATCAACTACGGCGGACAGGATCCCGCCGATGCGGCCGCCGCCGCACTGGACGACGTCGCCGCGCACCACGGCGAGGGCGGCATGATCGTCATCCCCGCGCACGGACGCGGCGTGCTCGCGTTCAACAGCGAGATGATGAACCGCGGCTGGCGCAGCCCCGACGGCGAATCCGTGCAGAGCTGAGACGATTCGCTCGGACCTGTCATCCGGAAACGATGAGGGAGGGTGGACACCGAATCTGGTGTCCACCCTCCCTCATCTATACTGCGGCAAAGCACGCCGTACCATCAGACGACCGTGCGGGCGTCGCAGGACGCATCCCGTCCGCGACGCCCGCACTGCACGTCACTTGGTGATCGTGTTGTAGGTCGGCATATTGGTGTAATCGAACGCAACGTTCTGCACACCGACCGCGGAAGCCGCGGCCACGTTGTCGCACCACAGCGGAATCGACGGCAGATCCTGCAGCAGGATCTCCTCGGCCTTGTGGAACGCCTCGGTGCGGGCCTGTTCATCGGTCTGCGACAGCGCGGCCGCCAACGCCGCATCGAACTCCTCGCTCTTGTAGTCGCCGTCGTTGGAACCGTGACCGTCCGCGGACGCGGAGGCATACAGCGGGGTCAGGTAATCCTCGGCGGACGGGTAGTCGAGCTGCCAGCCGGAACGGAACGCCGACGTGATGGTACGGTCGGTGACGCGTTCGCGGATGTCGCTGAACGTCGGGTACGGATCGCCGGACGCTTCGATGCCCAGCGTGTTCTTCAGCTGGTTGCATACGGCGTCGACCCAATCCTTATGGCCGCCGTCGGCGTTGTAGGCGATCTTGAATTCGCCGCTCCACGGGGAGATCGCATCGGCCTTGTCCCACAGTTCCTTGGCCTTCTCGGCATTGTGTTCGAGGTTCTCCACACCCGGCAGGTCGTCGGTGTATTCCGGCACCAGCGGCGAGGTGAAGTCCTTGGCCGCGGTTTTGGTGCCGTGGTAGATCTTGCTGACGATCTGATCGCGGTCGATCGCCATCGAGATCGCCTGACGGCGCAGCTGGCCCTCCTCGTCCTGACCGAAATGCTCAAGCCGCTCGGGGATGATGAATCCCTGATACGACGAGCCGGGCTGGCTGTACGCGACAATCGATTCGTCCGTCTGGAAGGTCTCCAACGCGGACGCCGGCACCGAATCCATCACGTCGAGGTTGCCGGACGACAGGTCGGCGTAGGCGGCCTCGGGGTCGGTGTAGACACGGTATTCGATGCCGTCGTTGCTGACCTTGCGGTTGCCCTTGTAGTCGGGGTTCGGCACGACGATGATGTTCTTGTTCGGCTCCCACGATTCCAGCATGTACGGTCCGTTGCCGATCGGGTTGTGACCGAACGCGTCGATGTCCTCATAGGCGGCGGACGGCAGCGGGAAGAACGCCTGGTGGGCCAGCTGGACCGGGAACACCGAATCGGGCTGGTTGAGCGTGACGACCAGCGTGTAGTCGTCCTTGACCTCAAGGCCGGACAGCTTGGCGTCCTCGGCCACGGACGGGTCCTGCAGCTCGTCGTACCCCTGGATCACCGACATGCGGCTGCCCTGCTTCTGGGCGTTGTGCACGTTGGCCGCGAAGCTCCATGCGTCGGCGAAGGACGAGGCGGTCACCTTCTCGCCGTTCGTGAACGTCCAGCCCTCGTTGAGCTCGATCGTGTACTGGGTTGCGTCCTCGTTCGGCGTGATCGACTTGGCGACCTCCAGCTGCTGGTTGCCGTCCGCGTCGAAGCTCACCAGGCCCTCGAACAGGTAGCGGATCACCTTGCCGCCGCCCATCTCGTTGGTGTTCGACGGCACCAACGGGCTCTGCGGTTCGGAATTGTTCACGGAGATGATCATCTCCCCTTCGGCGGTCTCGGCATCGCCGGAGCCGCCGCAGCCGGCCAGACCGGCCGCCAGCAGTGCCACGGACACCGCCGCGGCAGTCAGCCGTGACATCATGGAACGGTTCATATCGAGTCCTCTCTCTGATCATGGTGCTGCCGCACAGTCGACGCCACACCGCCGCTGCGGCATCCGTCCATGCTAGTACATACACGTTCGCCCGCTGATATGGGCATTCCACGATGCGACCGTCCGAATTCTCGTCGCCAGACCCCCGTGCGCGCCCCGTGGGCGTAGGATGGAACGCAATCGTACGGAAGGAGCCGTCATGCCGATGCCACGTGAGATTCCCGCCGGCGCGCGGATTGTGGTGCGCGTCTGCGAAGGGGTGGACCCGCAGGACCAACGTATGAAATTCCGCGATTACGTGGGGCACGTACGCTCATGGGACGGCCATACGCTGGAGATGACCCGCGACGCGGCCGCGAACGGCTCCCGCCCGGAGCAACGGGTGAGCATCGACGTCGAGACGATCGTGACGATCAAGCCGGTACCGGAACGTCCGACGTCCCGCCCGTGACCCACGGGCGGCGGCCGTCAGCCGATGTGGGACAGCTCGCGCACCACCACGGTGCGCGGGGTGTTGAACCGTACGATATGCTCGCCGCGGCGGGCCAGATCCGTCAACGCCGTCTGCCATCCATGTTCGGGCAGCTCGACGATCCGCTCCGGCGCGTGGGTATGGATGTCCGCCTGCGCCGTCTTGAACGTTCGGAACGGATCGCCTTCGGCGAAGAACCGCGTCAATGCGGCGTCGCGCCCCTCACCGTCCAGAGCGTCCGCCACCGCCAGCAGCCGTGAGGACACGTCCCGCAGCAGTCGGGACACATTGGTTTCGTCCTCCTCCACCATGGCCCGGGTGCGGTCGGGATCGGTCAACGCCACCCGCGTCATGTCACGCCATGACCCGGCGGCCAGTGCGGTGGCGATGTCGCGTTCGGGGTCGGTGACCAGTTCGTTGACCAATGCCGTGGCCACCACATGCGGCATGTGGGAGATCAGGCCCGCGGCGCGGTCATGGGTCCGGTCATCCACCACGATCATGCGGTTGCCGCACAGCCCGGTGATCATCCCCGCCACGGACAGGAACCGCCGGTAGTCCGAATCCCCGCGCACCGTCACGGCCCACAGCGCATCGTCATACAGCGCCGGGTCCGCGGCCGACCAGCCGGAACGCTCGTTGCCGGCCATCGGATGCGCCCCGATATACCGCTCCCCCAGACCGGCGGCCTCGACCTGGTCGCGCACCATGCCCTTGACGCTGCCCACATCGGTGAGCGTGGTCCGCTCGTCCAGCACCCCGGCCAGCGCCGCGAGCGTCTCCGGCATCGCCTTGAGCGGATTGCACAGCACCAGCAGATCCGGCTGCGCGGCGGCCAGCGCCTCGATGGTCGGCAGGCAGCGGATGCCGCGGGCCTCGGCGCCGGCATACGGACGCGTCGTATGGTTCCATGCCAGCACCTCGCACCCGGCGTCATGCAGCCGGCAGGCCAGCGACCCTCCGATCAGGCCCAGCCCGACCACGCCGATGCGTTGCGGCGTCATCCAATCCGATTCCGTCCGTGTCCCTACCACAGCAGCTCCCTGTCCAACTCGTCCGCCCGATCACTGGCGGCGACGTCCAACGTCCCCTCGTCGACATGCACCCCGCCCTCCGGCAGCATCCACGCGTCGACCGGAGGATTCGGCCGTTCCCGGCGCGGATAGACGGCCAGGGTCTTCACCCAGTCCCCATGGTCGACGATCTCCTCCAGCACGGCGCGGAACCGAGGCTGCCACGGGGCGGCGTCCAGCGTGACGATGAAGCTGTAGGTGCCGTCATGCCCCTTGATCGGGCGGGAGATGAAGCTCGTCATGTTCAGGCCGGCGTCGCGCACCACGTCCAGCAGGTTGGCCAGCACGCCGGGGCCGGTGCTCAGCGGGATGAACGTGATGATCGTCTCGAACTCGTCCACGCCGTTGCCGCGCGCCCGTTCCAGCAATTGCCTCGCCTCGGCGCGGGGGGCGAGCACTAGGAACTCGGTGTGTGCGCCGGAATAATCCTGCACCGATCGCGCCACGGTGGTCAGGCCGTAGAGCGGACCGCAAATCGACGGGCCCAGCGCCATCTGGCCGGGCTGCAGGTCGCGGCAGGCGGCCGCGTTCGAGGCGGCGGGCACGGCCGTCAGATGATGTTCGGCGATGAACCCCTTGCACTGCGCCAGCCCGTGGGGATGCGCGCTGACTCGGACGCCGTCGGGATCGATGCGGGGGCCGCGGGCGAACGCGTCGAACGCGATGTCGACCGCGACGCGCACGAATCCGACGGCGTCCCGCGAATCGATCAACAGATCGAGATTCGGGACCACATACCCCTCGACGTTGTTCTCCCAGGCAACCACACCCCAGGCCTCGCCGCGTTCCACGGCGCCCACGATCGCGGGCACGTCGGACACCGCGACCAGCTGCGGGGCCTGACCGGCACCGAGGGGGCCGCCGGACAGCAGCTCCGCCGCGCCCGCCGCGGCCTGATGGGTGAACGAACCCTGCGGCCCCAGATAGTGCAACGGTTTCACCGCGACTCCCCCTCGTCGTCCCACGGCATGTCCATCATGTCTGAGGTGCCGTCATCGGTCCCGTTGCCGTTTCCCTCAACAGCGAACAGCTCAGCGGCGTCCGCGGTCTCCGGCTCAGGAACCAGTCGGTCCGGCACCATGAACCACCGCGCCGGCAGGAACAGCATGACCACCTGCATGACGATCACGCCGTAAATCCAGATCATGCCGGCGTGCTGGCAGAAGAACGGCACCTCGCCGCTGAATCCGACCGGAACCAGCGCATCGCCACCCGGGCCGTAGCCGGTCAGCATCCATACCGCCGCCGAGGAGGCGATCAGGTGGAATCCCAGTCCCACCGCATTGCTGCGCGCGCGGGCGCACCAGGTGGAGATGCCCAGGATCAGGAACGCCAGCAGCAGGCCGTAGGGGATGTTCTGCGCCGCGCCCATGCGGTGGGCCAGCGTGCCGACGACGCCGGCAGCTATGCCCGAGACGATGGTGATCAGGACGCGGACCGCGTACGGCTGGCGGTGGCTCCACGGCTGCAGGGTCGGGTCCGACTGCCGCCGGGATGAATTGGCGATGGAAGTCATGCGTTCCAGTATAGGTGTGCCGCCGGTTGAAGCCGGCGGCACGGTCACTACTTGGCGTTGGAAGCTCAGGCCTTGGCCTGGTTATTCTGGCGGCGCTGCTTGGCGCGCCACTTGTACCAGTCCTCGCGCCCGAGGATGATCTTGCGCACGCGGATGGACTCCGGGGTCACCTCCACGCACTCGTCCTCGTTCGCAAAGTCCAGCGCCTCTTCAAGGCTCATCTTGATCGGCGGGGTCAGGGTCTCCAATACATCGGCGGTGGAGGAGCGCATGTTGGTCATGTGCTTGGCGAGCGTGATGTTCACGTCCAGCTCGTCCGGCTTGTTGTTCACGCCGACGACCTGGCCCTCATACACCGGGGACTGCGGGTCCACGAAGAAGTTGCCGCGCGCCTGCAGGCGCTGCATGGCGTACGGGGTGGCCACGCCCTTGCGGTCGCAGACCATCGAGCCGTTCTGACGGGTCACAATCTGGCCCGCCCACGGCGCATAGCCGGCGGAGAGCGACGAGGCGATGCCGGTGCCGCGCGTGGCGGACAGCAGCGCGGTGCGGAAGCCGATCAGGCCACGGCTCGGCACGGTGAACTGCAGGCGGACCCAGCCGGAGCCGTGGTTGGACATCGACTCCATACGGCCCTTGCGCTCGGCCATCAGCTGGGTGACGGTGCCCATGTACTCCTCGGGCACGTCGATGGTGGTGTTCTCCATCGGCTCGCAGACCTGACCGTCGATGGTCTTGGTGACCACCTGCGGACGGCCGACGGTCAGCTCGTAGCCTTCGCGGCGCATCTGCTCGGCGAGCACCGCCAGCGCGAGTTCGCCGCGGCCCTGCACCTCCCAGGCGTCCGGCCGGTCGGTCGGCAGCACGCGGATCGACACGTTGCCGATGAGCTCGCGGTCCAGACGGTCCTTGATCATGCGGGCGGTGAGCTTGTGGTCCTTGCCCTCCGTGCCGGCCAACGGGGAGTCGTTGACGCCGAAGGTCATCGAGATGGCCGGCTCGTCCACATGGATCAGCGGCAGCGGCTTCGGGTCGGACGGGTCGACGATCGTCTCGCCGATCATGATGTCGTTCACGCCGGCGATGGCCACGATGTCGCCGGGACCGGCTTGCTCGACCGGGAAGCGGTCCAAGCCCTTGGTGCGCAGGATCTCGGTGAGCTTGAAGTTCTCGATCGTGCCGTCCACACGGCTCAGGCCGTACTGCTTGCCCTTGACGAGCGTGCTGTTGTAGATGCGGACCAGACCCAGTCGGCCCAGGTAGTCCGAGGCGTCGATGTTGGTCACATGGGCCTGCAGCGGGGCGCCCTCCTCGTATTCGGGAGCGGGGATGTTCGAGATGATCGAATCGAACAGCGGCTCCAGGTTGTCGTTGTCCGGCAGCCCGCCGTTCTCCGGCTGGTTCGTGGAGGCGTAGCCCGCCTTGGCGGCGCAGTAGATCACCGGCAGGTCCAGCAGCGAGTCGAGGTCCAGGTCCACGCCCTCCTCGATCACGTCCTGGGCCAGGCCGAGCAGCAGGTCGGTGGCCTCGCCCACGACCTCCTCGATGCGGGCGTCCGGACGGTCCACCTTGTTCACGCACAGGATCACCGGCAGCTTGGCCTCCAGGGCCTTGCGCAGCACGAAGCGGGTCTGCGGCAGCGGGCCCTCCGAGGCGTCGACGAGCAGCACCACGCCGTCGACCATCGAGATGCCGCGCTCGACCTCGCCGCCGAAGTCGGCGTGGCCGGGGGTGTCGATGACGTTGATCGTGATGCCTTCGGGATGGCCGTACTTCTCGGCGAGCGGGCCGGTGTACTGCACCGCCGTGTTCTTCGCCAGGATGGTGATGCCCTTCTCGCGCTCCAGATCATTGGAATCCATCACGCGGTCGGGGACCTCCTCGCGCTCGGAGAACACGTGCGACTGCTGGAGCATCGCGTTCACCAGCGTGGTCTTGCCGTGATCGACGTGCGCCACGATCGCCACATTTCGAATATCGCCACGAACTGCCATCAAAACCTCTCTTACCTGATTTCAGTTGCGTTCCTTCGGTACCGGACCGTTCGGCAAACCCCAGTACGTCCACACAAACCGAGCCAAGTGTAGCGGGATTGCTTGACAGCTCCGCCCCCGAGTCTCACTCGGTGCGCAACGCGGTGGCCGGATCCTGCCTGGCGGCCTTCCTCGAGGGGATGATGCCGCCGATCAGCGTGAGCGCCACGCTCAGGACGACCAGCGCCACGGCTCCGGGCACCGGCAGCACGCCGCTGACCTCGTTCGTGCCCATGAAATGGTGCAGGATGGCATTGCCGGGGATGAGCAACAGCAGCGTCACGCCCACGCCGATCAGGCCGGAGCACAGGCCGATCATGCCGGTTTCGGCGTTGAACACCGAGGAGACGTTGTGCTTCGAGGCGCCCATGGCGCGCAGGATGCCGATCTCCTTGGTGCGCTCCAGCACCGAGATGTAGGTGATGATGCCGATCATGATCGAGGAGACGATCAGGGAGACCGCCACGAACGCGATCAGCACGTAGGTGATGACGTTGACGATGGTGGTCACCGAGCTCATCAGCGCGCCCACGTAGTCCACGTAGGTGATCTTGTCCTGTTCGGAGGCGTCAGCGTTGTACTGGTCGATGGCGTCCGAGACCCCGTCCTTGTCCTCGAAGCTGTCGCAGTAGATCCGGATCGAGCTCGGGGCGTCCCGGCTGATCACGCCGAAGGCGGAGAGGTTGTCGTCGTAATCGCCGGTGGAGACGTACTCGTCGTAGATATGCACGAAGGTCGCGTCGTCGGCGGTAGCCAGATACGCGTCGAGCTGCTGGGCCATCATCTCCTCGCCGGCGGACGCGTCCGTGGCGCCCATACCCATACCGGCCTGGGCGGCCTGCGCCGCCAATGCCGCCGCCAACTGCGCCTTCTGCGTCACACCGAGCCCGGCGACGTAGGTGCGGGCGTCCGCGACCTTGGTCGCGTCGTCCGAGGGCGAGAACGTCATGCCGTTGAGCACGTTCCGCGTCTGGTCCGCCTGCTGGTCGGCCACCACCGCGCTCTGGTTCGTATGGTCGATCAGATAGTCGGTCAGCGCGTGCGTATATCCGACCGAGCCGTCGATGTTCGCCGCGTCGGCATCCTCCACGGGGCGCACGACGCCGACGATCTTCAGCGGCATCGCCGTGCCGTTGTCGACCAGCTCCGCCATGCGTTCGGCGTCGTCACCGACATACGAGTACAGTCCGTCGTCGCCGCGCACGTACTGGTCGCACGCGGGAATCAGATACAGCTGCTGGTTCAGCACCTGGTCGTAATCGAGACGGATTGTCTGCTCGTCGATCTTCTCGCCGTCATCGAGACGCTTCATCAGGTCGTCATAGTCGGACGCCGGCAGCAGACCCAGCTCGTACAGTGTGCTCAGCGGGATCTCGTTGTTCTGATCGGCGACCAGCACCACCTCGTCCTGGGCAGCAGGCCAAGTGCCGCTGACGACCTTGTAGTTGTCGGTCACCACCGGGCTGATCAGCTCGCTGTCGCTCTCGCCGGGCATGATCTCGCCGAAGGACGAGGGTGCGGCGTTCTCGTCGGTTTCGCCGGTGACCATGGACATCTGCATGGCCGTCACATCCGACATGCTGCTCATCGACCCGCTCTTCGTGGCCATCATCGACGACATCGACCCGGTGTCGTCGCCGAAATCTACGCCGTCGGCGTTGACCAAGGTGCCGTTCGGGTCGCGGCTGATCACCGAGAACTTGACGTCGTAGGAATAGTGGATGCCGTTGGAACCCACATACTGCTGGATCTCGCTGTCCGGATCGTCCAGATACTGCTTGAACGCGGTCAGGTTGTTCTCGGCGATGCTGCTGGTCAGTGTGGAGGCCTGCGTGAAACTGGAATCGTCGGCGTATACGGCATCGTGCTTGTGATCCTTGGTGCGTTCGCCGTTGGCATTGGCCGCGCTCTCCTCCAGCAACGATTGCAGATCCCAGCTCTTGGCATCGATGGAGATCGGATAGGCGGTCATCGTATCGCGCTGGATGGCCGTGATGTAGTTGTTCACGCCGGTGGACACGGACAGAATCAACGCGATGCCGATGATGCCGATCGACCCGGCGAATGAAGTGAGTATGGTGCGCGCCAACTTGGTTTTCAGATTGTTGAAGCTGAGCGCCACCGCGGTGCCGAACGACATCGACGCCTTGCCCATCGTCCGGTGCACGGCCGGTGCCGCCTCGGATTCGTCGATGATATACGGATCCGAGTCGTCGATGATGCGACCGTCGCGCAGGTTGACGATGCGCGTGGCATACTGGTCGGCCAGGTCTGGATTATGCGTGACCATGACGACCAGACGATCCTTGGCCACCTCCTTGAGCAGCTCCATAATCTGCACGGAGGTGTCGGAGTCCAACGCGCCGGTCGGCTCGTCGGCCAGCACGATGTCCGGGTCGTTGACCAGTGCGCGAGCGATAGCGACGCGCTGCATCTGTCCGCCGGACAGCTGGTTCGGCTTCTTGTGCACGTGGGCGCCCAACCCCACCTGCGCCAGGGCACGGCGGGCACGCTGACGGCGCTGGGACCTCGGAATGCCCGAGATGGTCAGCGCCAGCTCCACGTTGGCCAGGATGCTCTGGTGCGGGATCAGGTTGTAGCTCTGGAAGACGAAGCCGATGGTGTGGTTGCGGTACGAATCCCAGTCACGGTCCCTGTACTGCCTGGTCGAGGTGCCGTTGATCACCAGATCGCCGGAATCATAGCGGTCCAGGCCGCCGATGATGTTCAGCAGCGTGGTCTTGCCCGATCCGGACGGCCCCAGGATGGCCACGAACTCGCTGTCGCACAGGTTCAGCGTGACGCCGTCCAGCGCCTTCTGCACGAAATCGCCGGTCTTGTATTGCTTGTGGATATCCCTGATCTGCAGCACCATGCTTCACTCCCGTCGGATTCGTTCTGAAGCAACGCTACACCATGATATTGAACACCGTATATTATCCTTGCGGCGTATTCAGTCCTCCAGATCGAGTCCCTTGCGTTCGGGCAAGCACAACGCGGCTATGCACCCCAGCACGAAGGCCACGGCAAAGATCACGAAGGCCACCGTCTTGTTGCCCCCGGACAGCGTCAGGAACCACGGCACCAGCAATGGTGCGATGATCGCAGCCACACGGCCGACCGCTGCGGCCGCCCCCGACGCGGCACCGCGCAGACGCGTCGGATAGATTTCCGGCGTCACCGCGTACAACACACCCCATGCGCCCAGGTTCGAGGCCGACAACAGCATGCCGAACCCGATCACGGCGGCCACCGATCCGGCTTGGGAGAACGCGAAGGCGGCTACAGCCGACACCGCGAGGAATACGCTCAGCGTGCGGCGACGCCCCCAGATCTCCACCAACCAGGCGGCCAGAAAGTACCCCGGCAGCTGGGCGAGCGAGATGATCAGCGTATAGCCGAACGAGCTGGTCAGCGAGCCGAACTGGTCGGCCAGCAGACTCGGCATCCAGGTGAACGCGCCGTAGTAGGAGAAGTTCACGAAGAACCAGGTCAGCCAAATGGCCACCGTACGAGCCAGATACTGATGACCGAACAGTTCCCGCGTGCGAATGGCCGGCAGCGGTTCGGCCTTCGGGCTGGCGACGGGGGCCACCCCGGAGGCCTGTTCGAAGTAGCGCACCGCCTGCTCGGCTTCATCCTCGCGCCCCTTGGACTCCAGGAAACGCACCGATTCGGGGATGTGGGCGCGGGTCACAACGGCGTACAGCAGCGGCAACGCGCCGATAAGCAACGCCCAACGCCACCCCCAGTCGCCGGTGTTCGGAATGACGAACGCACCGATGGCTGCGGCGATGATCCATCCAACAGCCCAGAACGACTCCAACAGCACCGTCATCCGCCCGCGATGCCGGGTCGGCGAGAACTCGGACACGAGCGTGGAGGCCACCGGCAGTTCAGCCCCCAATCCCAATCCGATGATGAAACGTGCGATCAGCAGCGCCGTCAGCGTCCAAGAACAGGCCATGCCCGCATTCGCCAAGCCGAAAATGACCAATGTGGCGGTGAATACGGTTTTTCGTCCCACCCGATCGGCAAAGTATCCGCCCAATGCGGCACCAATAGCCATGCCCACGAATCCGACCGACAACACCCACGACTTCTCGGTGGCGTTCAGGTTGAAATGCGGGTCGGCGGCAATGGCGGCGACCACAAACGAGACCAATCCGACATCCATGGCGTCGAAAGCCCAACCGATGCCCGAGGCCAACAACAACTTGCGATGCGCCGCGTTGAATGGCAGACGGTCCAGTCGTGCGTTCCGACTCAACCCGCGCTCGGTTTGCACGGTGTTCTTCGATGAGACGACGTTCATTGCGTTCCTTCCAATATGTCCTTGTCTTTGATTTGCCAAGCACGACGGGCGGCCGTTCTACACGATGCCGGCGTCAGGGGTGCGATCAGGCACGCTCCAACGGGGATAACGCCTCCCGCATCCGCAGATCGAGACTGGGTGCTGATGTGCCGCTCAGCGCCGACGACTGGGTCAACGATGCCAATCGTTGCCGCACCACGTCGTATGGCGCGACGGGATCGGGATCGCCGGGGGTGTACCGGTATACGGCAGCCGGGCGGTGGCGGCCTTCCCGCCGTCGTTCTCCGGTCTCCTCGATTCGACCGGTGGCGAGCATACGACGCCGGAAATTCGCCAAATCGATGGAGGTACCGGCAACGGCTTCATAGACGCCATGCAGCTGGTTGAGCGTAAAGGTTTCGCCGACCAACGTGGTGACTACATCCGGCTGGTCGACGCGGGCGCGTAATCGCTGCAGGGCGTATTCGATGATGCGGCGATGGTCGAAGGCAAGTTCGGGAAGCGCGTCCACCGGGAACCACCGCACGTTCTCGGCCTCACTGAGATCGTCCGTTTCCTCCCGGCCCACCAATGCCCAGTACGCGATGGATACCATCGGCAGTCCGCCCTGAGAGCGCGCCGGATCGCCGAAGGTGTACAGCTGTTCGAGGTATCGCGGATGCAGATCGGTGGTGCTGACCAACGCATAATAGGCTGATTCTTCCAGCGACCGGTCGGCGCGCAGCCCTCCTCCAGGCAACGCCCAGCGGCCGAGGAACGGCTGACGGGTGCGTCGAACCAACGGCAACCAAAGCCGGCTGCCCGAAGGAGCGGGAGCCAACGTCAGGATGACAACGGAAACGCCGACCTGCGGCGGCTGCATACGCCGTTCCGTAACATTGCCGATGCCCATGCCCTTACCTTCCGTTCCGGAAATCGCACCGAGACAAGCACGAGCATACTACTTTTAGTCACAATGACTATAACTGCGTGTCATCAAGCGGACCACCGCTTTCCAACGCAGCGCCAACCGAGTCCGGCAGAAACGGCGCAAGCTCGGGCAGCTGTTCCAACGAGGACAACCCCATCTTCTCCAGAAACAGCGGTGAAGTCACCAGCAACGCGGCACGAGACTCTTCCTCAATCCCCTCTTCACGTATCAATCCTCGCACGATCAACGCCCGAATCACCCCGTCGGAATTGACTCCTCGGATCGCCGCGATCTGCGCACGCGTGATCGGCTGCCGGTACGCGATGATCGCCAGCGCCTCCAACGCCGCCTGAGACAGGCGCGCGGTCTGCCCGTCGGTCACGAACGCCGACACCACCGGTTCGAACACCGCGCGACTGGAGAACTGCCACCCCCGGGCGGTACGGCGCAGCTCGAACCCCCTGGGGGCGCGACCGGAGGCGTCCGAACCGTCATAGTCGCGTTGCAACGTCTCCAGCGCCGCGGTCACCCGCTCCTCGTCCACCGCCAGCACCCGCGCCAGATCGGCGGCCTGCTGGGGCTGATCGCAGACCATCAGCACCGCCTCCAGACATGCCGGCAGGCCGCCGGGGAATCCGTCGACGTCGAAGTCCACGTATTCGGGACGCGCCGCGCCGACCGTCCGCTCGTTCTGATCCATCACAGCCGCCTCCCGCTGTATCCGATTGTCATGCGAAATCCCGTTCGTCGATCGCGGTGTCCGTCTCCTCCGCGCCGGCCACCCACCGCAGGTGCAGGGTCTCATAGGGACCGGCCTGCTTGAACTGCAGCACGCCCTGCTTGAAGAACGCCAGCACCGCCAGGAACCTGGCCACCACCTCAATGGCGCCCGCCGCATCCGCCGTCAGTTCGGCGAAGGTCATCGACCCTCCGGTCGGCAGGGCGCGCAGTCGGTCCCGCACCAGCATGGATTGGGCGCGCAGGTCCACTATCGGCATATGCAGCTGATGCACCGACACCTCGCTGGCCGGCGCGTTGGCGAACGCCTGCGCGGCCAGCCGGGCCAGGTCCTCGGGGGTCAGCGTCCAGACCAGCTCAGGCAGCAGGGCCGACATGCCCGCGTCCATCACCGCCGGATGCGGGAACCGGCCCGAATTCGCCGCCAGACGCGCACGGAAGTCGTCGGCGGCCTGCTTGAACGCGCGGTACTGCAGCAGCCTGGCAAACAGCAGATCACGCTCGCGCAGCGCCTCCATGCTGCGCTCGTCGCGCCCGCCGTCCTCGTCGCCGGGCAGCAGCGCGGCGCTTTTGGCCTCCACCAGGATCGAGGCGACGTCGATGAACGAACTGGCGGCCTCCATGTTGCGCGCCACATCCATGCCCCGGACATACTCCAGGAACTCCTCGGTGATCGCCGAGAGCGAAACCTCGGTCAGTTCCAGGCGATTGCCGGCGATCATGCCCAGCAGCACGTCGAACGGGCCGGAATACACGTCCAGACTGACGGCGAATCCGGAGTCGACGGCACGCCCCTCCGGCTCCGCCAGCTCTGCCCATTCCACCATGGCCACGCCGCCGTCAGGGCACGATGCCCTTGGCGATCAGCTCGCGGGCCACCTCGCGGTATTCCTTGGCCGTCTTGTGCCCGGGGGCGTAGATGGTGATCGGCGCGGCCGCCACCGTGGCGTCCGGCAGCTTGATCGACCGGGAGATGACCGAGTGGAACACCTTGCCCTGGAAGGCCTCGTAGATGCGCTGCAGCACCTCCTCGCAGTGCAGCGTGCGCGTGAACATGGTGACCAGCACGCCGTACACCTCCAGACGGGGGTTGATGCGGGACTGCACCTTCTCGATCGACTGCATCAGCAGCGCCACGCCGCGCAGCGCGAAGAACTCCGCCGCCACCGGGATGATCACGCCGTCGGCGGCGGTCAGCGCGTTCACCGTCAGCAGGCCCAGGGAGGGCTGGCAGTCGACGATGATCACGTCGTATTCGTTGCGCACCTTGCGCAGCACGCTCGCCAGCACCTGCTCGCGGCCGACCTCGGTGACCAGCTGCACCTCCGCGGCCGACAGGTCGATGTTCGCCGGCATGATGTCGATGTTCTCGAAATCGGTGGCGTGGATCACGTCATGCGGATCCACGGACATGTCGAACAACGCCGTGTACACCGTGTTCTCCACGGTGTTCGCGTTGATGCCCAAGCCCACGGTGGCCGCACCCTGCGGGTCGAAGTCCACGATGAGCACACGGCGCCCGTACTGGCTCAGCGCGCCGGCGATGTTGATCGAACTGGTGGTCTTGCCGACGCCGCCCTTCTGGTTGCACATCGCGATGATCCGCGCCGGACCGTGCTGACGCAGCGGTTCGGGCGCGGGGAACGTCTCATATTCACGACCAAGCAGATCCGTAGGCATACTGTTCACCTTATCAACATTCATGCGCTCATCCGACGAGGTTCCGACACGTGTCCCCCCGTCATCCATGGCCGGCACGGCGTACGTGCCGCCTATCGGCAGCAACCCCTGCCGGAACCGGTGCGTCGTGGATTCGTCATACCACGGCCCCGTCCCACTGCCCTGCGATTGCGCCGCGCCCATACCGTCTCCATTCCTGTGGCGGCGACCCGTGCCGCGACCATGGCTGAAGTCTTCCAATTGCTATCGTATCGCGACAATGTGTCCGGACACATCCGTGGCGTCCGCGGCGTGCCCCTGCAGGCACCTCCGGGACGGCGGCGTTCAACGGGCGCGTGGGTGGGCCGTCAGATAGGCCTCGATCAGCGTTTCCGGACTGACATGCGTATAGATCTGCGTGGTGGTGACCGAAGCGTGGCCGAGCAGCTCCTGAACGGTACGCACATCGGCCCCGCCCTGGATCAGATGCGTGGCGAAGGAATGGCGCAGCGTGTGCGGGTGCAGTGGCTTGGTGATATGCGCCCGTTCGCCGGCGGCCTTGACCACCTCCCACACCGATTGCCGGGAGAGCCGGCAGCCGCGCTTGTTCAGGAACAGCGCACGGCGTTCCGCGCTCCCCGAACGCTTGCGTCGCTCCAGCACCGGGCGCGCCTCGTCCAGGTACCGCTGCAGCGCCTGGCAGGCGTACCCGCCCACCGGTACCAGGCGCTGCTTGGAGCCCTTGCCTGTCACACGGATCACATGCTCGTCGAAATCCATGTCGTCGATATCCGCGCCCACGATCTCCGAGACGCGCGCGCCGGTGGCGTACATGAGTTCGAGCAGCGCACGGTCTCGCACCAGCACGGCGTCCTCCACACCGGCCACGCCCGCACCCCCGGGTTGCGGGACGGCCTCCAGCAGACGGGCGACCTCGTCCACGGTCAGCACGTCGGGCAGCGTGCCGGCCCCCTTGGGGGCCTTGACCGTCGCCGCCACATCCGATGCCACGGCCTGCTGGGCGAGGGCGAACCGATGGAACGCGTGGATGCTGGCCAGTCGCCTGGCCTTGCTGCGGCCGCTCTCCCCCGCCCCGTCGAGATCGGCGACGTAGTCCTCCACATCCTGCCGTGTCACGGCGGCCGGCCCGTGGACGCCGCGGGCCTCCAGCCAGTCGAGATACCGGCGCAGATCGGACGCGTAGGCGTCAACGGTCGATTGCGCCAATCCCCGTTCCACGCCGATATGCGTGAGGAACTGCTCCAACAGCCGACCGAATTCGGATCCCATCCGGGTCTCCCTCCCCCTACCGTTCCTCCGGTAGATACGAGGAAACCCCGCCGAAGCGGGGTTTCGCAACAGGAATCATGCGTGCGTCACGCCGATTCAGGCCTCCACCGGGGCGTTGACATCCGCCGGCAGGGCGTTCTTGGCCTCGGCGACGATGGCCTTGAAGGTCTCCGGATCGGAGACGGCCAGCTCGGCCAGGGCGCGGCGGTCGAGCTCGATGCCGGCCAGGCGCAGGCCCTGGATGAAGCGGTTGTAGGTGATGCCCTCGGCGCGGACCGCGGCGTTGATGCGCTGGATCCACAGCTTGCGGAAGTCACCCTTGCGAGCCTTGCGGTCGCGGTAGTTGTAGGTAAAGGAGTGCAGCAGCTGCTCCTTGGCCTTGCGGTACAGGCGGGAGCGCTGGCCGCGGTAGCCCGAGGCCCTCTCGAGAACGACGCGACGCTTCTTGTGGGCGTTCACTGCGCGCTTGACACGTGCCATAATCTATTCCTCAGCTTTCTGTTGACGTCTTGTTCGATCTCGAAGCAGCTCACATACCGAGCAGGTTCTTCATCTTCTTGACCTGGTTCGGGGCCATGACCTCGTCGGCGGACAGCGCGCGGCGCTTGCGGGCCGACTTGTGCTCCAGGTTGTGGCGCATGCCGCTGCCGACATGCATCAGCTTGCCCTTGCCGGTGACGCGGACGCGCTTGGACGCGGCGGAATTAGTTTTCATCTTCGGCATTGCTGCCCTCCTTGGTTGTGTTGTTCTTCACGGAAGTCTTCGACTGACCGTTCACCGCGGCCTGGGCCTCGGCGGCGGCCTGGGCCTGGGCCTCCTGCTTGGCGGCCAGGCGTGCGGCCTGACGGGCCTGGCGCTCGGCGCGGGATTCCGCACCGCGGCGGCGCTGCTCGGACTGCGTGTGCACCTTCTTGCCCTTCGGGGCCAGCGTCATGATGATGTTGCGGCCCTCCTGCTTCGGAGCGGACTCGATGGTGCCGTACTCCTCCACGTCGGCGGCCAGGCGCTGCAGCATCTCCACGCCGCCGATCGGACGCGACTGCTCGCGACCGCGCAGCATGATGGTGACCTTGACCTTGTCCCCGCCGTTGAGGAAACGGACGACATGACCCTTCTTGACCTCGAAGTCATGGTCGTCGATCTTCAGGCGGAAACGAATCTCCTTGATCTCGGCCGTGTTCTGATTGCGGCGGGCCTCACGGGCCTTGATCTTCTCGTTGTACTTGAACTTGCCGTAATCGATGAGCTTGGCGACCGGAGGCTTTGCGTTGGGTGCCACCTCGACGAGATCGAGGTTCGCTTCCTTGGCCAGGTTCAGTGCGACGGAGGTCGCGATGACCCCCACCTGCTCGCCGTTCGGGCCGATCAGGCGCACCTGGGAGACGCGAATCTCGTCGTTAATGCGTGGTTCGTCGCTGATGATGACTCCAATCCTCGGTGTTTCCTTGCGGGCTCACCTCTTGGCGCGCACGTCGCCGGGTCAGGGCATGTCATCATGCATCCGTTGATGCGGACACTGTATATGGCGGCGTACATGGACACCGCGAGCGGACGATAGCCATCGTCAGGCTCATGCCTTGGACCCGAGGCCGTAACAGGCTTCCAGGTGGGGTTTCCCGCTTTCTTGATTTCTCAAGCCTTGGATAGTGTACCACATGCCCGGACGGGCGTGTCGCAGGTGCGGCGTCCGCGCGGACCGGGCGTCCGGGCCACGCGGACGCCCGGACGCACGGCCTCACGGCCTCACGCGGTCAGGTCCACCAGATCGGGCTTGGAGCCGTCGTGGTTGAAGTAGACGTCGTACCAGGTCAGGAACGTGAACACGGTCCAGATCTTGCGGCGATCGTCGGTTCTGCCCTCGAAATTGTCGTCGAGCATCTTCAATAGCGCGTCCTGGTCGAAGAACCGACCCACCCATTCCTGCTCGAACAGCGCGCGGACGTGCCGGTAGTACTTCTCCTGACGCAGCCAGATCTTGATCGGCACCGGGAAGCCGAGCTTCTCGCGGTCGTACCATTCCTTCGGCAGATGGCGGGCGGCGGCCTGGCGGAACGCGAACTTGGTGTTCTCGTCGGTGATCAGGTACTTGGTCGGCACCTGCTCGGCCACGGCCATCAGCTCCTTGTCGAGCAGCGGCACGCGCAGCTCCAGCGAATGGGCCATCGTCAGCTTGTCGGCCTTCAGCAGGATGTCGCCGGGCATCCACTGGTGCATGTCCAGATACTGCTTCTTCTTCAGCTCGGACATGCCCCTGCCCTTGATGCGCTCATAGATGCGGCCGACGATCTGGGCCACGCCCGGCCCCTGCCGGTATTCGGGCTTGAGCAGCCTGACGGCCTCGTCCTCGTCGAAGACCTTGGCCTGACCGATGAAGCTCTCCTCGGCCGGAGCCAGGTTGGCGTACAGGTGCCATGCGCCGTGGAAGGTCTTGCCCTTGCAGAACCGCGCGATGGCGTGGCGCATGCCCTGGGGCAGGTGGGTCAGCATCCGCGTGACCACCTTGATGGCCTTGGAGTGGGTGTGCACGCCGTAGTCGATGTATCCGGCGAACAGCTCGTCCGCGCCTTCGCCGCTCAGCACGACGCGCAGATCACGGCTGGCCAGTTCGGACAGGAAGAACAGCGGCACGCAGGACGGGTTGGAATCCGGTTCGTCCAGATGCCACTGAATGCGGGGGAAGTTCTCGAAGGCCTCGTCCCCGCCCAGCGCCTCGGAGGTGTTGTTCAGATCGATGATCTGCGCCAGTTCCTGCGCCTGCTGCGACTCGTTGTAGGTGCCCTTGCCGAAGCCGATCGAATAGGTGTGCTCGGGGCGGGCCACGGCGGCCACATAGCTGGAATCGACGCCGCTGGAGAGGAACGAGCCGACTTCCACGTCGGCGATCTGATGGGCCTTGACCGAGTCGCACACCGTGCGGTCGATGGTGTCGACAAGCTCCTTGAGGCCCATGCCGCCCTCGGTGTAGGTCTCGTCATAGTAGCGGCGGATGTCCATCCGGCCGTCCCGGTAGGTGAAGCAGTGCCCCTCGGGCAGCTTGAACACGCCCTTGAAGAAGGTCTCGGGAATCGCCGGGTACTGGAACGTCATATACGGCTTGAGCGCGTCCGTGTTGAGTTCCTTGACGAAGTCGGGGTGCTGCAGCAGCGCCTTGATCTCCGAGGCGTACATGAACGTGCCGTTCATCTGCGCATAGTAGAACGGCTTGATGCCGAAGTGGTCGCGCGCGCCGAACAGGGTGCGGGTCTTCGTATCCCAGATCACGAAGGCGAACATGCCACGCAGCCGCTTGAGCACGTCCGCACCCCACTGCTCGTAGCCGTGCAGGATCACCTCCGTATCGCCCTCGGTGGCGAAGGTGTGGCCCAGCGCGAGCAGCTCCTCGCGCAGCGGCTGGTAGTTGTAGATCTCGCCGTTGTACGTGATGACCAGCGTGCGGTCCTCGTTGTAGATCGGCTGCGAGCTGCCGCCCAGGTCGATGATGCTCAGACGGCGGTGCCCCAGAGCCGCATGCTCGTCGACATAGCTGCCCTCGCTGTCGGGACCGCGATGCGCGATGATATCCGTCATCCGCTTCAGGACGGGACACTTCACATCAATCGGCATGTCATTGACGAAACCGGCGATACCGCACATGGATACGGCGCTCCTTCTTCCTCTGTTTCCTCTATATCCTCTTTTATGGTGCTGCCGGGTCCTCGCCCGACACCGATACTGCCAGTCAGCTTAGCAAACAGTTGTGCCGTTCCTGTGAGCGAGACGACACCCGCCGCTTGGCGCCGAGCCGCGGTACAGTGGGGCTCATGCATGACGACACTTGCGTGATCTTCGGTGCGGGCGACTACTACGACGCGCCCGTTGTCCCCAACGGGGCATTCATCGTGGCCGCGGACGGCGGTCTGGACCATGTGCGCGGGCTCGGCCTCACCGCCGACATCGTCATCGGGGATTTCGATTCGCTCACGGGACGCCGTCCGGCGGACGGGGAGCGCACCATCGCGCTGCCCGCGGAGAAGGACGATCCGGACATGCTCTCGGCGCTCAAGATCGGCTGGTCGCACGGCTGCCGCACCTTCCACATCCACGGCGGCCTGGGCGGGCGCATCGACCACACCATCGCCAACATCCAGCTGATGGCGCTCGTCTCCCGGCACGGCGGCATCGGTTTCCTGCATGGCGACGGCACGGTGGTCACGGCGATCACCGACGGCGAGCTGCGGTTCCCCGCCAACGACGTGGCCCCCGGACGCATGGTCTCCGTGTTCTCGCTGAGCGACGAGGCGCGCGACGTCAACGAACCGGGATTGAAATACCAGCTCAGGCACGCCACGATGACCAACACCCGCGTCAACGGCGTCAGCAACGAGTTCCTGCAGGGCGTGCCTTCGGCGATCAACGTCCATCACGGCACGCTGATCGTCACGTTCCCCGCCGAGGCGCCGATGCCCGAGGTCGTCCGCTTCCACGGGTTCGCGGGGGACCTCGGTTCGCTCGATACCGCCGTGTCCCCGGTGCTCGCCACGGGTGTGAGCGCTCACAGAAATTCCTGAAAATTCATCTCACAGCCCCGCTTGTCCCGTTGCCCAAGTACAGACGACGCACTAAAGTACAAGGTGTTGGTATTCAACGGCCGCGCGTGCGCCATGCGGGGTTCCGACAACGTGCCACGGCCTATCCCCAAGGGAGAACTACATGACAGTCAAGATTGGTATCAACGGCTTCGGTCGTATTGGTCGTCTCGCGTTCCGTCGCATCTTCGAGCTGCAGCAGAAGGGCGGCGAGGCTGGTGATATCGAGGTCGCCGCGATCAACGATCTGACCTCCCCGTCCGCTCTGGCGTACCTGCTGAAGTACGACAGCACGCACGGCACCTTCAAGCACGTGGACGGCACCCCGGTCGAGGTCTCCGCCACCGACTCCGCCATCGTCGTCGACGGCAAGGAGTACCCGGTGTACGCCGAGCCGGATGCGAACAACATCCCGTGGGTCAAGAACGACGGTGTCGAGTTCGTGCTCGAGTGCACCGGCTTCTACACCTCCGCCGAGAAGTCGCAGGCCCACCTGAACGCCGGCGCCAAGAAGGTCCTGATCTCCGCTCCGGCCAAGGACGCCACCACCCCGACGGTCGTCTACGGCGTGAACCACGAGATCCTGAAGGCCGAGGACAACATCGTCTCCGCCGGCTCCTGCACCACCAACTCGATGGCCGCTATGGTCAAGCTGCTCAACGACAAGTGGGGCATCAAGGTCGGCTTCATGACCACCATCCATGCCTACACCGGCACCCAGATGATCCTCGACGGCCCGCGCGGCAAGAAGAACGGCCGCGACCTGCGCGCCGCCGCCGTCAACACCATCGCGCACTCCACCGGTGCCGCCAAGGCCATCGGCAAGGTTGTGCCGGAGGTCGATGGCAAGCTGCAGGGCCACGCCCAGCGCGTCCAGGTTCCGGACGGCTCCGTGACCGAGCTGTTCACCGTGCTCGAGAAGGAAACCAACGTGGACGAGATCAACGCCGCGTTCAAGGATGCCTTCGAGGGCTGCGAGTACTACGGCTACAACGCTGACGGCATCGTCTCCGGCGACATCGTCGGCGACACCCACGGCGGCGTGTTCGACCCGACCCAGACCGATGTGAACGAGGTGGACGGCGTCCAGCTCGTGCGCACCGTGGCCTTCTACGACAACGAGTACGGCTTCACCTCGAACATGGTTCGTACGCTGCTGTACTTCGCCGAGCTCGCCAAGTGAGCCTCAGCGGCCTAGTCCGCTTGGTTCCTGACGAACCGTTCGGGCCGTCCCGGTTTCCGGGGCGGCCCTTTTCGTATGTCAACGTGTGCCGAGGCACGGCATAGGATAGGTGGCATGGGTAGGAAGACATCAGGTAAGGGATCCACGCCGGCGATTGTGGAGCTGGAACGCGCGGGTGTTCCGTTCGAGACTTACGAGTACGAGCACTCCAACGACCACATGGATGACGGCTACGGCATCGAGGCGGCCCGCAAGCTGGGCTTCGACGAGCATCAGGTGTTCAAGACGCTGATGGCCGACACCGGCGCGGCGCGCGTGGTCGGTGTGGTGCCGGTCAGCGGCCATATGGACCTGAAGGCGCTGGCCGCCGCCGTGGGCGCGAAGAAGGCCGCCATGGCCGATCCGAAGGTGGCGATGCGCGAGAGCGGCTATGTGGTGGGCGGCATATCGCCGTTCGGGCAGCGGACGCGCCATGCGACCGTGCTCGACGAGAGCGCGCTGGCCTATGACCGTATCCTGGTGTCCGGGGGCAAGCGCGGGTTCAGCGTCGGCATCGCCCCGCAGGATCTGGTGAGGGTTCTGAACGCCGCCACCGCCCCCATCGCCACCTGGTAACCCGTGGTAACCCGTGACCGTACCCCGGCCCTTTCGTGACCGTGCGACATCGTGACTGTGCGATAACGTCTCAAAACGTTGCAATTCCAACGTTTTTCCCAATGTGTCACAGTCACGGATGTATCAGAGTCACAACAGGATCGGGGTCAGCGGCGCAGTTCGGCGGGCAGGACGAAGTGCATATGCTCCTTGATGGTCTCGACGGTGGAGACCTCGGTGAATCCGAACCCGCGCAGCGCCTCGACCACACCGGCGACCAGCTCGTCCGGCACCGAGGCGCCCGAGGAGACTCCGACCGCGCTCACGCCGGCGAACCATGCGGGATCCAGCTCCCCCGCATCATCGACGCGGTAGGCCCGGCCGCGATCGGCCAAGCCCTCCTGCGCCACCTCCATCAGCCGCACCGAATTCGAGGAATTCGCCGAACCGACGATCACCACGCAATCGGATTGCTCGGCAACGAGCTTGACCGCGGCCTGCCGGTTGGACGTGGCATAGCAGATATCCGAGCTCGGCGGCATCTCGATCCACGGGAACCGACGCTTCAGCGCCTCGATGGTGCCGGCCGTCTCATCCACGCTCAACGTGGTCTGCGTGAGCAGCACCAGCTTGGTCGAATCATCGAAGTCCAGCGATTCCACATCCGTCTCGTGCTCGATCAGGTGCACATGCTCGGACGACTCCCCCACCACGCCGACGGCCTCGTCGTGGCCGCGGTGCCCGATGTAGATGATCTCGTACCCCTCCCGCACGAACCGCAGCACCTCACGGTGGACCTTGCTGACCAGCGGGCAGGTGGCATCCACCACATGCATGCCGCGGCGCGCCGCCTCGGCCTTGACCTCCGGGGAGACGCCGTGTGCGGAGAACACCACCGGAATGCCGGCGGCCACGGCCTCGTCGGGGATCTCGTCGAGCTCCTGCACGAACACCGCCCCCTGCGCGGACAAATCCTCCACCACATGCCTGTTGTGCACGATCTGGCGGCGCACATACACCGGCGGCAGTCCCGCGGCACGCGCGCGTTCGGCGTCGGCCGCGGATCTCAGGATGGTCTGCACGGTCAGGATCGCGCGGTCCACCCCGGCGCAGAATCCCCGCGGATCGGCCAGCACGATGCGGCCGGACTGTTCGTTCGTCATGGTTCCTCCATTCTGACGCCATCTTACCCGTTCCGGGGTGCCGCGCACCGCCCCCGCGCGGGGGACACGCCAGACAGTGCGGCGGCGCCGAACGAGCCGATCGACGCGGCGCCCCCGCACGGGACACACCGGGCCGCGCCGATGCGGGAACCGGGAATCGGCAGTACGATAGTGAGCGATAACAATCGCATCATTTCACTATGGGAGTGATATCCATGACCATCGCCGCCACGCCGCGCACCGGCCACCAGTACACCATCACGCACGGTGATTACGTCGCCGTCATCACCGAGTTGGGCGCCGCGCTGCGCAAGCTCACCTACCAGGGCAAGAACGTCATCGCCACGTTCGGCGCCAACGAGGTGGCCCCCGCCTCCAGCGGCCAGCTGCTCATCCCCTACCCGAACCGCATCGAGGACGGCGTCTACACGTTCGAGGGCAAGACCTACGAGCTGCCGATCGACGAGCACGAGCGCCGCAACGCCATCCACGGCTACGGCTACCGCGCCTACTGGACGCTGGAGAACCTCGACGAGTCCACCGTCACGCTCTCCTGGCGCGTGCCGAACATGGCCGGCTACCCGTTCGACGTGGTGGTGGCCGTCACCTACACGCTGACCGACAACGGCCTGAACCTGACCATCGCCGCCCGCAACAACGGCGAGACGAACGCCCCGTGGGCGCTGGCGATCCACCCGTGGCTGGCCAACGGCTTCGACGGATACGGCGACGAGATCGACGGCCAGAACGCGCAGTGCTCGCTGATGGTGCCCGCCGACACGCATGTGACCGTCGACGACCGTCTGCTGCCGACCGGCACCGAGCCGGTGGACGGCACGAAGTACGACTTCCGCGAGCCGATGAAGCTCGACCAGCAGCCGTACGATGACGCGTGGACCGATGTCAAGCACGCCGAGGACGGCACCGTGACGGCCGTGCTGTACCGACCGGACGGCATGGCCGTGGAGGTCGGCGGCGACGAGACCATCACCTCGTTCCAGGTGTGCACCGGCACCGGCTTCGCCCCGGACAACCATCCGGCCGGCGTGGCGGTGGAGCCGCAGACCGCCTATGCCAACGCGTTCCGCTCCGGCAAGGACGTCATCGTCATCAAGCCGGGCGAGGTCAGCTCCACCACGCTGTTCATCCGTATGCGCGAGGCCTGATTCCATAGGAATCCACATCCGCGCGACGCCGCCGAAGTTGTGAACGTCGCGCGGATGTGAGATAATCCCGTAGGCTTATTAACCGTCAGTAAAGGAGTCCATCATGGGCATGCGTGGCCGCAAGCGCAAGGCGCGTCGCAAAAAGGCAGCGAATCACGGCAAAAGGCCAAATGCCTGAGCTGTGAGCTCTGAGATATGAGCATGGCATCCGCGGAACCGCTTAGGGTCCGCGGATTTTTTGTTACCCACGGAACGGCGGCTGCGCATCCTGCTCGCAGCAGCAGTGGTCCAGCGTGGCGCGCAGACGGGTCAGCAGACACTCGGGCGCCTGTTCGGGGCGCAGGTAGGCGCGCAGGGCCTCGATCAGCGCCCGCTCCCGCGCGTCGCAACAGGTTTCAGGATCAAAGCACTCCCCGCTCGCTGCCTCGTTGACCTCGGCGATGTGCACGTCGGTGTGCACCACGCCTTCATGGGTCCGGCTGGTGATGGAAATATGGCTCTGGCGCACTACATGTCGATTCATGCCAGTTCCTTTCCATCGGTTGACGTCCTGTTTCCATTATCGCCGTGTTTGCCGGAACCGAGGTTCGCGGACGGTGAATCCGCAATGCCGTACCCACGCTCCCGCGCGTATGCCGCCAATTCGCGTTTCAGCTGCGTGCGGGCGCGGTTCAGACGGCTCATCACCGTGCCGATCTTGACGCCCTGCTCGTCGGCCACCTGCTGGTAGGACTTGCCGTCGATGGCCGCGTCGATGAACACCTGCCGGCGTTCGGGGCTCAGTTTGGCGAGCGCCGCCATGATCTCCTCGGGCGCGAAGGTGTCCAGATACTCCTGCTCCGCCGACTTCAGGCCCTCGGAGGTGTGTTCGGAGGCGGAGTAGATGTCCCAGTCGTCGTATTCGCCGGTCGAGTCGTTGGCCCGCTGCGGGCGGCGCTTGGCCTTGGCGTACTGGTTGAAGTAGGCGTTGCGTTCGATGGTGGTCATCCACGCCTCGAAGTTCGTGCCCGGTTGGAACGAGTCGAAGGCCTTGAAGCCGCGCTCGAAGGTGTCCTGCACCAGATCCTGGGCGTCCTCGGGGTTGTTGGTCAGCTTCATCGCCTGCCGGTACAACGCGTTGACGGCGGGCATGGCGAGCCGTTCGAAGCGTTCCCGCCGCTCCGCTATCGTCTCGGTATGCTCGCTGCCCACGACAGCCCATTGTACCGTCCGCACCATGCCGCGACACCGCATCGGTCCGCAGGTCAGCGCGATTTGTCTGATTTGACCGTGAGAATATGCGGTATGACGAATCTGAAGGATGCCCTCGAAGCCGCCCCCGTGCAGGATGCCGACACCCCGCTCGGCCAATCCCGGCTGTTGGGGTTCGACACGGAGACCACCGGCGTGGCCATGGGCAGGGACGCCATCGTCTCCGCCACGTTGGTGCTGCGCGATCCGCGATCCGCCCATGACGGCGACGTCATCGACACGTGGATCATCAACCCGCACCGCCGCATGAGCCCCGGCGCCAGCAAGGTCAACGGCTTCACCGACGCGTTCCTGGCGGAGCACGGCGAGGAGCCGATCGACGCCATCGAGCGCATCGCCTCGCTAATCGCGCTGGCCCAGAGCAAGCGCATCCCGTTGCTCGCCTATAACGCGCCGTTCGACATCCGGATGCTGGCCGGCGATCTGAACCGCTGGCAGCTGCGTTCCCTGGAGGAGCGGCTGGATGGCCGGGCGATGCTGGTGGTCGATCCGCTGGTCATCGACCGTTCCGTATCGCGCCGTTCCGGCAAGCGCACGCTGGAATACACCACCGAATACTACGGGGTGGAGCCCGACGGTGATTTCCATGACGCCACCGCCGACACCATCGCGGCGGTCGACCTGATCGCGCCGATGACCACGCTGTACCCGCAGGTTGGACATATCACGCTTGAGGGCCTGATGGACTGGCAGCGACATGCCTACGGCACCTGGCGCGAATCGTACAACCGCTGGCTCGCCGGGCGCGGCCGGGCACCGGTGCGTGAGAGCTGGCTGTAACCTGACTTACAGGAGACACTCAGAGTCCCGGACTTTGATGACACTGTTCCCAACGTCCGCATGAAAGGACCATATCCATGCCGCTCACGCTCCGTACAGCCGCCCGGCTGCTATCCGACCATGGCCTGCTCCGGGAGGTCATCCACGATGACCGTTGGATGATGCAGGCCCCCGATGATCCGGCGGCCGACGTGCCGTTCTCCGCCATCACCTACGACACGCGCACCGTGGGCGGCGGTTCGCTGCTCGTCTGCAAGGGGCGGTTCCGGCCGGAATATCTGGACGGTTTGGATGGGCGGGGGCTGGCCGCCTACGTGGCCGACACCGATTATTCGGCCGTCATCGACGCCCCGGGACTGATCGTGGACGACCCGCGCAAGGCGCTCAGCCTGCTGTCGGCGGAGTTCTACGGACGCCCGCAGGACGAACTGACCGTCATCGGCATCACCGGCACCAAAGGCAAAACCACCACCGCCTACCTGACGCAGGCGATCCTCAACGCCCATTCGGGCGGCCGCTGCGCGCTGTTCTCCTCCGTGGACAACTGCCTGGACGGCCATACCTACGAGGAGTCCGACCTGACGACGCCGGAGTCGTTGGATGCGTTCCGGATGATGCGCCAGGCCGCCGACAACGGCATGCGCTACCTGGTCATGGAGGTCTCCTCCCAAGCCTACAAGGTCCACCGCGTCCACGGACTGACCTTCGACATCGGAGCATTCCTCAACATCTCCCCCGACCACATCAGCCCCATCGAACACCCCACCTTCGAAGACTACCTCCACTGCAAACGCCAACTCATCACCAACAGCAAAACACTCGTCGTCAACGCCGACTGCGACCATATGCAGCTGCTGCGGCAGGACGCCGCCCACGCCGGGATTCCGGTCGTCGACTTCTCCGTACACGGCCCCGATGACGGCTGCAAGACGGCGCACGCGATCACCGCGACTGCGGACGGTTCCGATCCGAACGACTTCCGCGTCGCCATCCGTAACCACGACGCCGGCACGTTCCGGCTGCGACTGCCCGGCAACTTCAACATCGCCAACGCCGCCGCGGCCATGGCCATCGCGACCGCCGCCGGCGCGCCCGCCGACAGCCCCGCCCTGCACGCGGTCGAGACCGTGACCGTTCCGGGACGCATGGAGGTGCTCGCCGATCCGGATACGCTGACCTGGGCCATCGTGGACTATGCGCACAACTTCGCCAGCGTCGCCGCGCTGCTCGACTTCGTCGACAGCCGGTACGGTGCCGACCAACCGTATATCACCCTGGTCACCGGCGCGGCCGGCAACAAGGCGATCGGCCGCCGTCGGGAGATCGTGGAGGCCGCCCAGCACCGCATCGGCCGGTTCGTCTTCACCGCCGAGGACACCGACACCGAACCGTATGAGGACATCTGCAACGATATGCTGCGGCACGTCACCAATCCGGACGTGGACGCGCGGATCGTCGTGGACCGTGTGACGGCGCTGACCGAGGCCATCCGGGATGCCCGGAGCAACCCCGAGCGATGGGACATGGTGCTGGTCATCGGCAAGGGGCACGAACGTTGGATCAAGGACCGGAACCGCCATATGCCCTATGAGGGTGACGACAAGGTGGTGTCGCGTCTGCTCAGTGAGCCCTTGGAGTAGCATCGTATGTCGGCACGGTCACCGGGACCGTGCCGACATACGCATCCAGGAGGCTTGACGACCCATGTCGGCATTCACCATCGCCACGGCGGCGCAACTGCTCGAACGGCACCATCTGCTGCGCGAGATCATCCATACCGGTGGTTGGACGCTGGACGCATCCGATGTGCCCGGCGCCGACAATCCGATCGCCGCGGTCACCTACGACACGCGCACCGTGGCACCGGGGTCGATGCTGTTCGTCAAGGGACGGTTCCGTCCCGAGTTCCTGGACGGCATCGACGGGCGCGGCCTGGCCGTCTACGTGGCGGAAAACGACCACTCCGACCGCACCGCCGCCCCCGGACTGATCGTGGATGATGTGCACAAGGCGATGAGTCTGCTGTCGGCGGAGTTCTACGGCCGCCCGCAGGACGAGCTGACCGTCATCGGCATCACCGGCACCAAAGGCAAAACCACCACCGCCTACCTGGCGCAGGCGATCCTCAACGCCCATTCGGGCGGCCGCTGCGCGCTGTTCTCCTCCGTGGACAACTGCCTGGACGGCCATACCTACGAGGAGTCCGACCTGACGACGCCGGAGTCGTTGGATGCGTTCCGGATGATGCGCCAGGCCGCCGACAACGGCATGCGCTACCTGGTCATGGAGGTCTCCTCCCAAGCCTACAAGGTCCACCGCGTCCACGGACTGACCTTCGACATCGGAGCATTCCTCAACATCTCCCCCGACCACATCAGCCCCATCGAACACCCCACCTTCGAAGACTACCTCCACTGCAAACGCCAACTCATCACCAACAGCAAAACACTGGTGCTCGATGCCGCGTGCGACCATCACCGGCTGCTGATGCAGGACGCCGCCATGGCCGACGTGCCGGTGGCGCAGTACGCCTTCCTGGATGGCACGGATGACACGACCGGCGCGGACAGCCGCAGCGGCACTCGCGACCTGTTCATGACGGCGCGCCCCGATCCGCACAATCGCATGGGCTTCCTCCTGACCGCGGACGGCGAGGAGCTGGGACCGTTCGAGCTGGCGATGCCGGGCACGTTCAACATCGCCAACGCGACGGCCGCCGTGGCGATGGCCCTCAAGGCCGGCGTGCCGGCCACCGACCCGGCGATCCACGCGATTGAACGGGTGAACGTGCCCGGCCGCATGGAACGCATCACGGCGGGCGGCAACCTGGTGGTGTACGTGGATTTCGCCCACAATTACCTGAGCTGCAAGGCGCTGGTCGACGAGGCGCTGCGCGCGTACGGCGACCGCAATCCGCGCATCACGCTGGTGGCCGGCTCCACCGGCGGCAAGGCCATCGACCGGCGCGAAGGCATCGTCAAGGGCGCCGACGGCCGCGCCGAGGCGTTCTACTTCACGCTCGACGACCCCAACTTCGAGGACCCCACGGCCATCGCCGAGGAAATGCGCTCATACGTGACCGACCCGCACGCCGAGACGCATGTCATCGTGCCCCGCGAGGACGCGATCCGCGCGGCCATCGAGGACGCCCGGCGCCACGCCGACCGGTTCAACGTGGTGCTGCTGGCCGGCAAGGGGCATGAACGCCGCAACATCATCAACGGCAAGCCGGTGCCTTACGAGGGCGACGCCCCCATCGCACGCCGGCTGCTCGGCCTGTGATCCCCTCCCATCCATCGACCCCAAGCACACCCCACGCGCTACAGTGAACACCATGACACGTTTTCTACCGATCCTGCTGGGCAGTGACATCAACGTCTACGGCATGGCCCGCGCCTTCCACGAGGCGTACGGCATCACATCCCGGGCCTACGCCTACTTCCAACTGAGCCCCACGAAGTTCAGCAGGATCGTCGACGTCCACATCGTCCCCGACTTCAACAATTTCGTGACCTTCCGGGACACCATGCTGGCCGAAGGCAAGCGGCTCAAGCAGGAGGACCCGGACCGCGCGCTGCTGCTGATCCCCTGCGGCGACGTGTACGCGAACCTGCTCAGCCAGTGCGGCGACGACCTGAAACGCTACTACGTGTACAACACGCTCGACATCCAGCTGTCGCGCAAGCTGGCGTACAAGTCCACGTTCTACCGGATGTGCGAGCAGTACGGGCTGCCCCATCCCAAGACCAAGACGGTGACCGCCGAGCAGGTGAAGGCCGGCGAGTACCGCAACCTGCCGTTCGACTACCCGGTGGCCATGAAACCGGCCAACAGCGTGGAATGGCTGAACATCGACTTCGAGGGTCGTAAGAAGGCCTACATCCTGGACACGCCGGAGCAGTTGGAGACGATCATCCGACGCGCCTATGAAGCCGGCTACACCTCCGAGATGGTAATCCAGGACTTCATCCCCGGTGACGACTCGCATATGCGCGTGCTCAACGCCTACGTGGACAAGCACCACCGCGTGCGCATGATGTTCCTCGGCCATCCGCTGCTTGAGGACCCCTCCCCCGTGGCGGTGGGCAACTACGCGGCGATCATCCCCGACTACAACGAGGACGTGTTCCGCCGGATCAAGGCCTTCCTGGAGGCCATCGAGTACGAGGGCGTGGCGAACTTCGACATGAAGTACGACGAGCGCGACGGCGAGTACAAGCTCTTCGAGATCAACCTGCGCCAGGGCCGCTCCAGCTATTTCGTGACGCTCAACGGCTTCAACCTGGCCCGCTACTTCGTTGAGGACCTGGTGGAGGACACGCCGTTCGACGGCGAGACGCTGTTCGGACGCGGCTCGAAGCTGTGGCTGGAGATTCCCCGGTCCGTCTTCGAGGACTACGTGGAACCCGGTGAGGACAAGGACCGCGGCATGCGCATGCTGCGCGACGGCGATTGGGGCACCACGCTGGAATACAAGAAGGACATGAACCCGCTGCGCTGGCTGATGGTGCGCCACATGTTCGCCCTCTACAAGAAGAGCTACGCCACGTGGTTCCGCAAGAAGGCCGACCTGAAATGAGGCGTCCGTTCTTCGCCGTGCTGGGCGGCATGGGCACGTTGGCCACCGAGAGCTTCATCCGGCTGGTCAACCGTGCCGTGCCGACCCACACGGATCAGGATTTCCTGGATTACGTGGTGTTCAACGACGCCTCGGTGCCCGACCGGACGGCGTTCATCCTCGGCAGGAGCGGTGACGACCCGTTCCCCGTGCTGGCGGACGACGTGGCCAAGGCCACAGCGATGGGCGCCGCGTTCATCGTGCTGACCTGCAACACCGCGCACGTGTTCCACGAACGGCTGCAAGCGCTGACCGACGTGCCGATCCTGCACATGCCGCGCGGGGCCGTCGCCAAGCTCGCCGCGTCCTATCCGGGGGCGCGGTGCCGTCGCGTCGGATTCCTCGGCACCGAGGGGTCGCGCGCTTCCGGCGTGTACCGGAGGGCCGTCGAGGAGGCGGGATACACGTTCGTGGAGCCCGACCAGAGGCTGCAGGACCGCATCACCTCGCTGATCTACGATGACGTGAAGGGCTCGGGCGATCTGAACCTCACCCGGTACGAATCGGTGCTGCGGGATATGCTCGACCCGTCGGGCCCCTGCCACTGCGATGCGCTGATCCTCGGATGCACCGAGCTCAGCGTGCTCAACGAGGCGTTCCCAATGCCGCAGCTGCCCATCATCGACGCCCAGGCCGTCCTGGTGCAGGACACCGCGGCCCGCGCGCTCGCCCTGCGTCACTCATCCGGACTCTGACACTTTTGCCACTCTGACACAAGTTACAAAACGTTGAAATTTCAAGGATTTGTGGACTTGTGTCAGAGTCACGATGGATCAGAGTCACGAGTGGATGGGTGGGAATTCCGCTTGAGCTTCTGGCTGACCACGGCGGTCACGCCGTCGGTACGCATCGTGACGCCGTACAGCGCGTCGGCGATCGACATCGTGCGCTGCTGATGGGTGATGACGATGAGCTGGGCGTGCGAACGCAGCTGCTCGAACGCGTTGAGCAGCCGGGTCAGGTTCACGTCATCCAACGCGGCCTCCACCTCGTCCATCACATAGAACGGGCTCGGACGCGCGGTGAAGATGGCGAACAGCAGCGCCAGCGCGGTCAGCGACCGTTCACCGCCGGACAGCAGGCTCAGCTGCTTGACGCGCTTGCCGGCCGGGCTGGCCTCCACCAGTACGCCGGTGGTCAGCAGATCGTCCGGGTTCTCCAGACGCAGCCGGCCGGTGCCGCCCGGGAACAGCGTGGCGAACACCTGCTCGAACGCGGCCGCCGTATCCTCGAACGCGCTGCGGAACACCTCCACCATCGTCTTGTCCAGGTCGCGGATCAGCGTCATCAGGTCGTCACGGCTGTTCACCACGTCGTTGCGCTGGTCGTTCAGATACCGGTTGCGGGCCTCCAACGCCTCGTACTCCTCAGCTGCCAGCGGGTTGACCTTACCGAGCGCCGCCAGGTCCCGCTTCGCCTTCTCCAGCCGTTTGACCTGTTCGGCGCGCACATACGGCACCGTGCGGTACGCCACGGGTGCGGCGGCGTCTCCGTCCGCCGGACCGTCGGCCCCGGTATCGCCGGACTCATCCGACCGTGCGGCGTCATCGCCGTCATCCAACGGCACCGGCCGCCCGTCGTCATCGAGCATGGGAACCGGCTGGTCGGGGCCGTACTGCGCCACCAGTTCGTCCAACCCCATACCGACGGCATCGGCCACCTTCTGCATCAGCTGCCCGTATGCGGCGGCCAGCCGCTCACGATCCACATCCAGCTCGTGCTCACGCCGTTGCAGCCCGGCCACGCGCGGCTCGATCTCGTTGCGTTGGGCGCGCAGCGTCTTCAGTTCCTCGTCGTGGCTGGATACGGCGGCCTGCAGCTCCTCGCGGCGTGCGACCACGTTCCGGATGCTCGCCGCCACCAGTCCGGCCACCGCGTCCGCATCGGAGGCGATGCGTTCGATATGCGCCATCTGCTTGCAGCGGCGTTCGTTCAACGCCTCCAGACGCGTCCGGCGTTCGGCTGCCTCCCGCGCGTTGTCATGCAGCAGCCCCGCCTGCCGGGTCAGGGATTCGGCCTTGCGGTTCGCCTCCGTCCACGCGATCCTGGCCGAAACCTCCTGCTCGCGCGCCGCGTTCAGGCTCTGTTCCAGTTCCCGTTCGCGGTCGGTCAGATCGTCGAAGTCGGCATGCTCGCCGGTGGAGGTCTGCGCCGAGGCCAGGGCCCGGTTCAGATCGTCCAGTTTGAGCCGATGCGACTGCGCATCCTCCCGGGTTTTGGCGATGCGCTCGTCCATCGCCGTCACCTGCCGGCTCAGGCTGGTGACACGGTCGACGGCGCCGCGCAGCGCCTTCTCGGCCTGCTGAATCCGCAATCGCAGCTCGGTGCGCCGCTGCGCCGCGGCGTCGACGGCGAGCCGCGCCTGGTCCCGCGCGTCGCGCGCCTGTGCCACCTGCGCGTCGAGATCCGCCAGTTCCACCTTGAGCTCGGCGACCTCATGCAGCGCCTTATCCCTGCGGGAGGCCAGCGACAGGTCGCTCTGCGAGAGCGATGAGCCGCCGATCGCCGCCACGCCGGCGACCACCACCTCGCCGTCGCGTGTCACCGCGCGGGTGAATCCGGTCGTGCCGGAGGTCACCCGCTGCGCCTGCGCCACATCGTCCACGGCGGCGACATCGGCCAGCAGCACCCGTACCGTGTCGGCCACGTCACCGGCCCGTGCCGGATCCGCGGCATCGGGGTTGGGCTCCACCAAAGAAGCCAACGGCGTGACGGATCGGCCGGCATCCGCCGTTCGCGCGACCGTGGGACGTCCCGCCGCCACGTGGGACGACTCTGACGCCGAATCGGGCGCGGCGGTCAGGATCACGGCCTTGCCGAGCTTGTCGGCCTTCGCCTTCTTCAGCGCATGCAGCATCTGCTCCCGGCCCGGCACCACCATGGCACCGGCGAACTGCTCCAATGCACGGGCGACGCCTTCCTCCCAGCCTTCGGCGACGCGGATGAAATCGGTCAGCCGACCCATCGTCTCCAGGGAGGCGTCCCGTTCCAGGCTTCCGGAGGCATTGCGGCTGTCCAGCGTGTCCTTGAGCGCGTCGGCCTTGGCCTGCAGCGAGATGATCCGTCCATCCACCTCGCGCCGCCGCGCCTCGACGGCGTTGAGCTCGTCCTGCAACCGGGAGACGGTCTCGCGTGCGGTCTCCAACGCCGCACCACCGTCATCGTCCACGGCTTGCGACTCCCGTTCCAACGTCTGCCGCTGCTGTTCGGCCTCGTCGTGCTGCCGTATCAGCGTCTCACGCTGGCCGTTGAAATCACGGATCCTGGTTTCGGCCAGCTGCACCGCCGATTCCTCGCGGGCCACCAGCTCACGCAGATTGGCGATCTGCGTCTCACGCTGCTGCGCGGTGCGGCGCAGCTCGTTCAGCGTCTGCCGGACCGAGGCCAGCCGTTTCTCGCCGTCCGCGCGCTGTTCCGTGGCCTTGTCGAAGGCCAGTCGCATATCTGAGACCGTGCGCTGCTGATCCTGCGCCTGGGCGTCCAGTTCCGCGGCGCGTTGCTCCAGGATGCCCGGATCCTCGCCGAAGTTCGTGACGATCTGCCCGGCCAGCGACCGGCTGCGCTCCCCCGCCAACTGTGCGAGTGCGTGCAGCCGCTCCTCGATGCGCGATAGCTCGTGGAAGGTCTGGTTGATGCGGGCCATGGCCGGACTGGATTGGGAGCTCAGCGCCTCCACCTGTTCGATGCGGACCTTGATCTGGGCCAGGTCGTGCTGTGCGGCGTTCAGCTGCGTACGCACCGCGGTCAGTTCCGTACGCAGCGCTTCCCGACGTTTCATCGACTCGCAGGCGTCCTCGGCGTACAGTCGCGCCTGCGCGTCACGCAGGCTGATCTGGATGCTGTCGGCCCGACGGGAGATACGCGCCTGTCTGCCGAGCGGACCGAGCTGACGGCGGATCTCGCCGAGCAGGTCGTCCAACCGGGACAGGTTGGTTTCGGTGTTCGCCAGCTTGCGCAGCGCACGCTCCTTGCGCTTACGGTGCTTGAGGATGCCGGCCGCCTCCTCGATGAAGGCGCGGTGGCCGCTCGGATCGGCCTTGAGGATGGCGTCGAGGCGCCCCTGGCCCACGATGACGTGCATCTGCTGGCCCAGCCCCGTATCGCTCAACAGCTCCTGGATGTCCAGCAGGCGGCATGGCGAGCCGTTGATGGCGTATTCGGAGCCGCCGTTGCGCCAGATCGTGCGTGAGATCGTGACCTCGGTGTAGTCGATGTCCAGCGTGCGATCGGTGTTGTCGATGGTCAGGCTCACCTGGGCGCGGCCCAGCGGCGGGCGGCTCGACGTGCCCGCGAAGATCACGTCCTCCATCGAGCTGCCGCGCAGGTTCTTGGCGCCCTGCTCGCCCATGACCCACGTCAGCGCGTCCACGATGTTCGACTTGCCCGACCCGTTCGGACCGACCACGGCGGTGATGCCGGGCTCGAACCGCAGGGTCGTGGCCGAGGCGAACGACTTGAAGCCGCGCAGCGTGAGTTCCTTCAGATACATGTCAGCGGCCCTCTCCCGGCCCTGACGGCTTGCGCCGGTGCATCATGACTCATCCTTGGCGCCGCCGGACACCTTGTCCACAATCGCCTGCGCGTCCTGTTCCAGTTCGGCCTGCGCCTTGGCCACGTCGAAGATGCCGAAATCGGAGTCGGCGAAGTCCGGATTCGCGTCGGTGGCGAAATCCTCGTCGGCGTCGAGGGCCGGACCGGCGGTCTCGTCCCCGTCGTCCCCGGACTCGGTCGCGACGGCGCCTTCGGGCGTAAGGTCGGCGGGGTTCACGCGCTCGGCCTTCGGCCTGGCCAGATCGCCCAGCGCATGCTCCTTGAGCATCGTGCGGGCGTCGCCGGCGGTCACGAAACTGCCGCAGATCAGCACGCCATGCCCGTAGCCGACGCCCAGCTCGTCCTCGGCGTCCACCATGTTCACGGCGGTCTGGATGGCATCGGGCAGATCCGGCTCGCAGGTCACCCGGTCGCGGCCGAACACGCGCACGGCCACCTGTTCCAGATCCTTGGCCGACATGACGCGTTCGCGCCACGAGTTCTCGGTCACCACCACATGGCTGAGCAGCGGTTCGAGCACACCCAGGTACTCCTCCACCTGCTTGTCGCCCATCATGGCGATGACGCCGACCAGCTGCGTGAAGTCGTAGTTTTCCTCGATGGCGGCGCGCAGCGCCTCGGCGGCGTTCACGTTATGCCCGCCGTCGATGATGATCGTCGGCGAGGTGCGCACCTGCTCGATGCGGCCCGGCACCTTCACGCCGCCCAACGCCTCGGACACGATATCCGCGTTCAGCTGTCCGGAAACCGGGATCACCGCCTCGGCGGCGGCGAGCGCGGCCAGCGCGTTGTGCGCCTGATGCTCACCGAACTTGGCGACCGGGATCTCCGCGTACTCCCCCAACGGGGTGCGCAGCGTGACCAGTTGTCCGCCGACGGCCGGGGCGCGCGAGACGACCTCCATCTCGTACCCGTCGCGCAGCATCCTGGCGTGGTTGCGTTCGGCCGCCTCCTCCAGGATCGGCATCACGGCCTGCTCGTGCGGCTGCGGGCCAATCACGGCGGTGCAGCCGGGCTTGATGATGCCGGCCTTCTCGGCGGCGATCTGCTCGACCGTATCGCCCAGCCACTGCATGTGGTCCATATCCACCGGTCCGATGACGGCCGCGTCGGCGTTCAGCACGTTGGTGGCGTCCCAGGCACCCCCCATGCCCACCTCCACGACGGCCACGTCCACCGGCGCGTCGGCGAACTTCCAGATCGCCATGGCGGTCAGCACCTCGAAGAAGCTCATCCTCGGCTTGCCGGCCTGTTCCATCTTCATGTCCACCAGATCGACCAGATCCTTGACCTGATCCCAGGTGTCCACGAAGTCGTCGTCGCTCAGCGACTGGCCGTCGATGGCGATGCGTTCGTTGATGCGTTCCAGATGCGGCGAGGTGTACAGGCCGGTGCGCATGCCGTAGGCGCGGCAGATGGCCTCCGCCATGCGGGCCGTGGAGCCCTTGCCGTTGGTGCCGGTGACGTGGATGACGCGGAACGACTCCTCCGGATGACCCAGCACGTCGAGCATCAGGTTCATCCGGTCCAAATCCAGGTTGGTGGTGTTGTGTTCCGGCGGCCGGCGCATGATCTCGCGCTCGACCTCGTGGATGGATGCGTTGCTCCGGTTCGGATGCTCGAATGACATGCCGTGTTCCCTCGTGTTCCTCTTGACGATGCAAACTCCACTCATTCTAGGCGAACGGGGCAACCGGGGACAGCGGCCCCACTGTCCACTTTACGTTGCAATCCAGCAACAGCGCAAAAGTCGCCTCACGTCAACCGCCAAACGCCGAATCAAACAGTTCAGAGTTCGCGATGCAAACACTCACATCCTCCTAGGAAGAACACTTCACGAACTTGGCAGCAGCGTAAGT